>Ga0318567_10000158_pt1 | contig 30436 bp, 16 predicted proteins | sample GRESIP088b5f20_FD_203691 | JGI IMG/M metagenome (GOLD analysis project Ga0318567, IMG submission 203691) | Tropical soil microbial communities from Luquillo Experimental Forest, Puerto Rico - GRE.SIPMG.088b5f20 | ecosystem: Environmental > Terrestrial > Soil > Tropical forest > Bulk soil...
TTTTTAGAATTGAGCTACAAAAAAGCAAACCGCACTTTGGTGCATGTTGGTTTACCTTTTTTCGCGTTTGATCAACTTATGTAAAAAACAACAAATGCATTTTTACAAACTTTTGCCTCGAAAATCAGCACAATATTAACTGATGTATATTTTTCGAGCTTCAAGAGGGTTACATATCCCTGATCTTAATTGTCCGGTTAACAAAAAAGAAGTTTGCATATCTCCACTTCGAAAACCCTGTATTCACAGCCCTTCCACTACATGCAAGTTGATAAGAATTACTTATTAGTAAGTGGTAAGATCATCTTAAAAGAGGGGTAAAATTCTGTTGGTAAAGAAGGATGATAAAAAATAGTCCCACCGATATATCAATCTGCAATTACCAGTTTCGTACTTAACTTAATCTTAAGGGCAGACCAATCTTTCGATTATTTGCGGCCGCCGAACATTGCTATCACCCTCATAAAACATAGCCTGGTTTAATCATAAAACATAGCATTGCTTTAAACGACGGACGAAAACAGATATAACCCTCATTAACCAGTTTATATCAATCGAAGAGGCCGCCTAGAGACAGCCCCTTCGATTGATAACTATTGATGGGTCTTTCATACTACAGCTTGATCACCCTTAATACTTTCCTATTGATGCCTTGACAGACTTCCACAAAGTAGGTACCCGAACGAAGATCGTTACCGAACTGAATGGTTGAACCCGTTGTCATATTTATCGACTTCAGTATTCTGCCGTACCGGTCGATAACTCGTATATCAGTTCCCTCCGACCTGTCAATTCCTGTAATGACCAGGTTGAAGGTTGTGGCGCTTGGATTAGGATATACTACTGCATTAAAGCTACCGGCACTAATGTCCCTGGCAGTACCACTACCCCATGCAATAACATTTGCCATTGACCCCTGCTGGGTAAACACCAGCTGTGGGTTATTTGCGGCCGCTTCCCTTGAACTAAAAGTTACATCTCCAGTACCGTTAAAAGCCCCGTTATTGATCATCCTGAAGCTAACTTTTTTATGTCCAGCCGCTAGTTGGCTATTGATATAAGAAGTTACATCCAACGTATACCATACTCCACTTGTATTACTGATCGTATCATTACCAATAAAAGTGCCGCCTTCTGTTGGCTGATTATTGTAGGTAATGGTCGTTTCTCCCCAGGTAGTATCCGCAATACCATACACTGAAACTATTCTGGACGGACTGGTATTAACGCCCGATACATAAATTTTGAATTGCGCACTATTTACACTGCTACCGGTGTAATTACTATAATCGAAACGCAGGTAAGCTTCACGGAAATAAGAAATGGCATCGCTCTTTACTACCATACTGGTAATGGTTCCATAATTATTGTCCGCGTAAGTGCCATTCCGTACATAAGCATCTGCTACAGGACCAAAAGACGTGGCTTCAATCTGAATATTGATAGCCGCTGACGTATCCTTCAAACCATTGTTATCTGTGGCTATAGCTGTTAAGACATAGGTTCCATTGTTCACACTGTTCCAGGTATAACTGTATGGAGAAGTGGTCGCTGTTCCGAGTAATGTACTACCCTGGTAAAAATCAACCTTAGCAATGCTACCGCCTGTATTGGGGCTACTCGCTGTTGCATCGATCTCGATGTTTGAGCCGGTCGCAAATATGCCGTTGTTTGCGGGCGAAGTTAAGCTTACCGTTGGTGGTGTTGATACGATCAAGGTATCAGCTGCTGAAGTGGTGGTTAAGCCAAAATTATCAGTAGCTACAGCCGTTAAACGATATGTTCCGTTCGCTACATTGTTCCAGCTAAAGCTATACGGTGTTGTGGTGGACGTACCCAGTAAAGTGGTGTCCCGGTAAAAATCTACTTTAACGATATTGCCGCCCGGATTAGCACTACTGGCGGTAGCACTCACGGTAACATTTGAGCCCGTTGCTACCGCCGTATTATTTACTGGTGCTGTTAAGGCCACAACCGGGGGTTTAGCCGCAAGCAAAATCAGGGTGCCTGCAAACCCATCCTTCAAAGTAAAGCCTGCTAGTAATGTATTACTTGCAGAACTGATGATAGCATTGGAATTATTCGAAAGCACATTCCAGTTACCATTTAATACCAACGTAATATTCTGAGGCGCAGAATGCCACCCATCAATTGAATCGCTCGCATCCGTTACTACATTCAGATCCGGATTATTGACAGTAACGGTCAGCGTGTCTCCCTTTTTCTTAATGCCTACTAATCCTTTATTGGAAATACTATTCACATACCCGATGTTTACATTATTGTAAGGCTTGAAAAAAGCATAGGCGGTTACACTGTCCGGCTGATAAAATACCGAATGCAAAGAATCTGTTTGTTTCAATACCGAATAAACGGATCCTCCATCCAGGGTAGAAGCCAGTGACTGCATGGCAGATGGCGTAGTACCCGGCACCACTACAAACTGGTACCTGGCATTAGCAGGCGACGTGCCATGGCTGATATAAGCTTTGCTGTAATTGGCAGTGTTGAATTTGGTCTGGTTCAGATCGGACTGATCCGGCGTGGACTGTGAACCCCTTGCTACTGTAACCGTTCCACCATTCCGGGGAATGTAATAACCAGTTGTTTGTCCCGTAACCATCCAGGCGCTGCCCGACGATGTGGACAAGGTATTGCTGTAGGTTGCACCAGAAATGGGGGTCGTATTGTTTACATAGATCGGAGCAAAGTTTGTAACCGTATCTATGGCCTGGAATAAATTTGTGGAAGTGATATTGGAAGCATTAGTGGAACTGATGGAGGTGCCAAGACATACCATTATACTATCAAAAGTAAAAACCGATTTCTTAAAACTCAGGTTGTTGGGGGAATAGTGTCCACTCGCATTCTCCAAAAAATCCATTGCAAAAATACCATGCTTGTCCCCCAGCGATAAGGCCCCGGTGAAACTATTCGATTGTAACTCATCCATCCTGGTTGTATTCGGCTCCAGGCTGTTCCAGGGCAACTGTACAGTAGTAGTGCCGGGATAAACGTTCCAATCCCAGCCTGCACCATTGAGTATCCAACCATTGGCTTGATTGCCGCCAGTGTACAACACTTCCAAAGAACCGTAGCTCTGGTATCGGCCATACATATTTTGGTTGACATAAATTTCAGTTCCCCTCAAAGTATTAGTCAATCCCTTCATGGCTACCATCCAGTTACCCCTGCGTTTTACACCCAGCGGGCTATAGTTATAATGGTAAAAGCCATCATAGCTCTGCGCGGGAACACTGTAAAAATTCGTCTGGTAAATATAATTGTACAATTTTGCTAGAGACGTATCGATCGCAGTTCCTTCGATATCTCCACCTACATTCACAAACTCTTTAAATTGAGCCTGGCTAACCTGGGAAAATGGCCCAAAAGGATACCTGCCGCACAAGCCGTTTGGTATCAGCGCCGCGCCGGGCGATTGTTCCAGGTGGATCGTTTTAATGGCATTGGCCATATTATTAAATCCCTGCTGGCTGATCCGAAATGCTGTTCCACTTAAACTGTTGGCCCTGTCGGCATAAACTCCCCATGCATATAAGTAATGAATGTGATTGAATTGATGGTGAAAACCTGTTCCATCCGGCTTGATACCATCCTCTGCTCCCTGCTCTGTATTGGTGAACAGGCTTAAAAAACGGGATATGTCATAATAGTCCCTTACCTGGTTGTCCACATTGGCATACCCGGCTAACTCCGCCAGGAAAGTTGCTTTTAGGTAAATAAAATCGGTCATCAGCCAAGAGGACGGCCAGTTACCTGTAGCGTTGTAAATAATATTATAACCATTTGCCCATTTGAGCATCCTGATTACTCCTTTGTTCAAACTATCGGTCAACAAGCCTGATTTTACGGCCTGCAAAAATCCAACTGGAAACTTTTGACAATGTGAATAGTCGTTGGTCTCCACATTGTTTCTTCCGCCTTCTGCCAAACCCTGGTCCAATAAGTATTCCGTAAACAAAAGCAAATTCGATTTAGCAACATCGTCATTATTGTTTACAGCAGCTTCTGTAAGATAGCCAACATAATTGCCTATCTGAACTAATGTGTCCACGTTATACAGGTACGTCAAACCTCTGGTACCGTTGATAGAACCATCGGCATTTCTAAAAATACCACAGCCGGTTACATAGTTTTCAGCATTGGTAAGATTGGTGGAACTAACGGTGGGGATAGAGCGGGGATACCTGGATTGTACCAATGCTGCGTCTGTTTGTTCCTGGGCAGTGGCCGCAGGCACTTCCATAGGTGGCGCGTTTAAAAAGTACTGCAGTGGCTCTACAAACGACTGTAAGTGACCATTGTAAAACTGGCTCAAATCAAGCTGCATGTGCGGACCGGGTTCCCTTCTATTGACATCCCCCACTGTGGTAAACTCATCCAGGTAAATAGTGGCAGTAGTAGAGGGATTGGCTGGTTTATATGTAATCGTCATCTTGTCCAGTGTAAAACCACCAGAACCTGCATCCTGCCCATTATCGTAGTCCAAACGGTAACTACGGTGATAATCCCGCCAACCTGCATAATTCAACAGCATATGTCCCACTCTTTGCGGAGTGCTGTTGCCATTGGTATAAAAGTTAAATACCAGGGTATCATTGGTTGGTGCGGCACTATATATATAAAACTGGGCTGAACCGCTGGTAGAACTACCTGTTTGTGCGGCCGTTACACCCAATGAAGAAGCCGTAAGCACCGCACCGTTACTTGCGTTCCAGGCCAGCGAGCTGCCGTTTTTAATGTGTGCCGTAGAGGAGCTCAAGGTGGAACCTGTCACCGTAAAATTAGCAGGAACGCCCCTATTGAAAGTGAACAATGGAGCTATCCTGGTTATAACAAGGGTATAGGTTTTGACCGTTACGCCATCTTGAGCGGTTACTGTAATGGAGATAGTAGTATTATCGCCGGGGTTTAAGCTTATTGCCGGTGAAGCACTGCCGCTTGCCACCGTCGTGCCGTTAACTGTAATGACAGCAGCTGCTGATTGGGCAGTAGGCGTTACCGTTACACTTGTTGTGGCGTTAGGAACAATTGCCGTATAATTCATGGAACTGGAATCGAACGATGGCGATAAAGTACCGGCGGTTGAAGTGAGGGCCGATAAGTTTGCATTGGTGGATGATATAGGGGTAACGGTTAACTTCACATCTGTGGCCGAATAAGCCAGGGTTCCATTGTATCCGGCAGGTAATACCAGGGCGCTAAATGTACCGCTAACCGAAGTGCCCGATAAAATGGTGTATACCTGGCCCGAGGTTGGTGTAGTTGCAAAACTGCTGATAGTAAGCGTTCCACCAATGGTAGCCGTACCGGTAACAGCAAGAGGCGTCACACCAACCTTCAATCCGGAAACGGTGTACGAAGTTCCAATATTTAAGGCCCCGCCAGATGTAACCCCGGTGGCATTGCTGATAGTTAGGTTGTTGACAGTATTGCCGTTAAAAAACGATGCGGGAATAGCCTGTACCGCAGTGCCGCTCATGATCACCATATTATCCTGGGTAATGATGGAACCAGCTGTGGCAGCTAGTGTTGCAGCGCCGATGGTTAACGGCCCGCCGAGCGTAACCGTGCCCGATGTCAACGTTAATGCATTCGATACTTTTAATGCCCCTGTTGTTGAAAGAGAGGTTCCTTGCGCCACCAATTTGAGAACCTGCCCATTTACAAATTCGGTACCCGCAATACTTTGCCCCGTGCCGGTTGCTCCAAAAATATAATTGCCTGTATTCAAAATCCCGGCTCCGGTAGTAATGGTTCCTTTGAAATAAAATGAATTTCCTCCGGCGTTACAATTAAACTGCCCGGATTGTAAATACAATGTTCCGTTGACGGTTAAATACGAACTGGTCGTAGTTGAAACTCCGGCCGAATTATTGATGGTCAGATTGCCGCTTATTACCTGGCTCACAAAAGCCGATCCTGAAGGCAAAGTTTGAGCGGCGGTGCCCGAGTAAACCAATGTGCCGGCACAAGTTAACTTGGCAGCAGTGAAGGTTCCCAGCAAGGTACTGTTATTGGAGAGTGTTACGCCTGCGGGTATGCTGGTGGTACCTACGGCATTTGCCCAGGTATCGCCAGCCTGTATCAATATTGTACTGCCACTTGCCAAACCCGTTGGAGCAGTAGTTGCCCCATTCCATGTGGCACCGCCATCGGTTGAGACCTGCCAGTTGCTGGCCGCACCCAGATCGACGGTTACGCCGGTGCCCGGGCTTCGATATTGCGATTGGGCCTTTAACAGGCTATAACATGCTAATTGCAAAATTAGCATAAGCAGTAGTTTTCTTTGCATAATCGAACAGTTTATAGTTGGTTTCGAAATATTTTTTCAAAGCAGCTCTGGTCAACATTATACCGGCAATAATTACGAATACGGCAGACCAGTAGTCATCAAGCCATTCCGCAAATGCAGCGGCATGGAATCCACGCTTGCGGGTGTTCTTTCATGTTTAAAAGCTAAACATTAGTGCATCTCGATTTGGGAACGTTTTAAACGTAAACTTGTATTCCGCTTGCAGAATATTTAGCTGCCCGGCCCGAGGTGATGCCCTGTTCGTATGCAAAAGCACCATGCTAACATTCCAGGCACTGGATTTATCTTTTTTGATATTGCTGGTAAAGAAGCTGTGTAGAAAACTACTGACCTTAAAATTGCAAAGGCCTTGGCATTGCGGTTATGCGACGGCTTTAGACTGTACGCTTTGTGCAGGAATAAAAAAGACAACAAAAAAAGTAGCTTTTTTTTCATGGCGGCAATTGTTTTGTATAAAAAAATAAGGAAGAATTTACATGGGTAACCGATAGCAAAAAGTCAGCTTATTATTCAACTGACAACTTCCGGAAAAATCCTTCGTCTTTATCACAATCCAATCTTAAATAGCAAGGCCAATCTGGGAATAAAAGAGCCAAATCCTTTCTTTATAAAGTAAAGAAGAATCTGACCCAAATGGGTGGCAAAAAAATGTCTAATGAGGGGTAAAAAAATTTCGAACAGTGCTTACAAATAAAAAACTCGACTCTACATCCCCTCAGACCTTGGAAAGGCTCGAACCACCGCTAAGCCTACATCTTATGTTCGGAAAATTATTTGTTGTACCTCAATAAAGCTTCCAGGTAATAATAATCGGCATACACCAATGGCACGTCTATTTCCACTCCGTGCGGAAAACTTCCGACAGAATGTTCCAATAAGAAGTTGCCGTTCGTGTTTGGCTTCGCGAGATATGCAGAAGTGCCTAAGGTTTTTAATGTGGCTATCGCAAAATCCTTATACTGTATTCCTTCACTTCCTAAATAGGTACTCATTTCTAAAAGAGCGGACGCTATGATGGCTGCTGCGGAAGCATCCCGCGGCACGTAGTCAAGCTGATCTTTCCTGTAATTCCATTGTGGTACATACCCACTTTGATTTACATTAAAATCCCAATAGGGTATTTTATCCGATGGTAGATTCGGGTTGTTGATATAAAAGTCTGCGGCCTTTTTTGCAGTAGATAAAAATCGTTTATCGCCGGTTTCCCGGTATACCATGGTGAATCCGTAAATGGCCCATGCCTGTCCCCTCGCCCAGGTAGAATTATCGGCAAAACCCTGGCATGTTTGCCTGTTCAACACCTTGCCGGTCACTGAATCATAGTTCACCACATGATATGAACTGTAATCCTCCCTGATGTGATTCTTCATGGTAGTTTCGGCATGTTTAATGGCAATGTTCCTGTAAATGGAATCGCCGGTAGCTTTTGAGGCAAAGAATAACAATTCCAGGTTCATCATGTTGTCAATGATTACCGGGTAGGTCCATAAAGTTTTACCATCCCAGGCCATTTTGGGGTTCCAGGATTTTATGCACCCTACATTCGGATTATACCTTTTAGCTAAAGATTTTGCAGACTGAATTAATATTTGCTTGTACTTTTCATTTTTAGTGACCCTGTAAGCATTGCCATAGCTGCAATACATCATAAAGCCCAGATCATGGTTAGAAGTGTTATACTGGTTACTTTCTAAACTTTCCGTCCATTTAACAGCTGCTTCTTCCCATTTTTTATCATGAGTATATTCATATACAAACCAAAGATCACCGGGCCAGAATCCTCCGGTCCAATCTTTAACAGAGACAAATTGGGTTCGCCCTTTCTGATCGACCGTACGTGGATGACTGCTTACATCATTTGAGGTTTTTAACATCGCAGAATATTGATCTTCTGCCACATGAAAGACATGCGCAACAAGATCATTTCCTGTCGTTTTATGCGAGAACGCAAAAGCAACAGACACCACTACAAAAAGAACAAATATACCGGCAAGCAATACTCTTTTTTTATGCATATCTATCAAGGTTTATCAGTCCTGGAAACTGAGCTGACAAATATCCTTTTAATACGCAGTTAAAGGGGGTAAAGAAACTGTCGAATGAGTGGTGTTTTTATTTTTTTGTTAAGAAATCGTCGCCTACTTACCGAGTGAATCTAAATACTCCTTGGGCGTCTTACCAAAATATTTCTTAAACTCTTTACTAAAATACCTTCTATCGCTAAAACCGACCTCCCAGGCCACTTCTGAGATATTGAATTTGTCGTGTTCTAATAATAGTGCTGCCTTTTTAAGTTTAACGGTTTTGATAAATTCTCCAATGGGTATATGTACCAGCGCCTTAAATTTTTTTTGCAATGTAGCAATACTCATCCCTACTTCTTTGGATAAGTCTGCGATCCCAAATTCAGAATCACTTATTTTTTTCTCAACGACACGCATTATGTTTTCCATGAAGTTTTTATCAACCGTTCCAATTTCAACAGAAGAAGGTTCCAAAAAAACTTTCTGGCTGTAACGCAACCTGAGCATCTCTTTGGATTTCAAAAGTGTTTTAATATAAGATTGCAACACTGGCATACTAAAGGGCTTGGTTAAATATATATCAGCGCCGTTCTCCAAACCCTCTATCTGCTGATCTACGGCTACTTTAGCCGTTAACATTATTATTGGGATATGGCTGGTACGCTCATCTTCTTTTAAATTCCTGCACAATTCATTTCCATCTATTTCAGGCATCATAATATCTGTAATAATCAGCTCGGGCAATTCAGTAACCGCAATGTTCCACCCTTCTTTACCATCACAGGCAGTTAATACAAGGTAATCCTCCTCCAGACACATTTGGATGAAGTCTCTTACCTCGTCGTTATCTTCAATTATCAATATCTTATTTTCATTCGTAATCATATAGCAGCAAGCATTAGTTAATTCTCGATAGCATTATTTTCAACAAAATGATCCTCCGCCAACTTCAACCGAACAATAAAGGAAGTTCCCTGTGCTTCATTTTCACTTTTTGGCGTGCTGGTAAAAGAAATGGTACCTTTATTAAGTGCTACCAGGCTTTTAGAAAAAGCCAGACCTATTCCTGAACCATTTTTACGATTGTCTTCTCTTTTCACCTGGTAAAACCCTGTAAAAATCTTACCCTGATCTTCTGCCGGAATTCCAATTCCGGTGTCATGAACTTCTATTTTAACCTCATCTGTCAACTTTTCCAGCAGCATAGTTACCCGCCCTCCCTTTGGTGTAAATTTCAATGCGTTGGAGAGCAGATTCGTAAACACAATTTCCATATGCTCCGGGTCAAAGCATACAATAATTTTGTCATTGTTGCTTTTAAATTCATACACAATGTCCTTACGTAAAGCCTCACTTATAAATTTATCGAAAATAGACTTACAAAAACTCACCAAGTCTTTATATTGAACATTCAATTCCAGGTACCCTGCATCTGCCTTTCTGAACAACAACAAATCGTTTGTTAATTTTAACAGCCTCTCTGCATTGCTTTTGATAGCCGAAAGCATTTTTTGCGTTTTGTTGGCGGGGAAAGATTGTTCCAATAACATCTCCGCTGGTCCTACAATTAGGGTGAGGGGCGTTCTGAGTTCATGTGAAATATGCGTAAAAAAGTCCATTTTCATCTGATGCAGTTCTTTTTCCCGTACGTTGATTGCATGTTCATATTGCAGCTTACGCTTTAGCTCTTCCCTGGAATTAAAGAAATGAAAAACACTTAGACAGACCACTAAAAATACAATCACATACATGGCATATGCCCACCATGTTTTCCAGAGAGGCGGACGTACAATAATAGTCAAATATGGCGCAGGCTTGCTCCACACGCCATCATTATTACACCCTTTGATAAAAAGCGTGTAATGACCCGGTGGTAATTTTGTAAAGGAAGCGGAATGACCGCCAGAGGATATCCATTTTTTATCATATCCTTCCAACATGTAGGCTGACTTGTTCTTTCCGGGCCTTATGTAGTTGAGTACAGCATAAGTGATGGTTAGAAAATTTTGATTATAAGCCAGCTCAATGGCACTTGTTGTCGAAATATCACTTTTCAAAATACCCAAACTGTCCCCTGCCCTAATATTATCTCCATCCACGGACAGTCCGGTAAGCATTATTTTGGGGACCCTATGATTCACCTCAATTCCAGCTGGGTTAAATTCAACAAATCCATTGTAGCCACCAAAAAAAAGGTATCCCCTGTGGTCTTTACAATAAGAATTATAGTTAAAGACATCCCCAGGTAAACCATCCAATTTATTATAATTATTAAATATGGTTCTGGAAGTATCAATTCTGGTAAGCCCTTTAGAGGTACTGACCCATAAATTATTACCATCGTCCACTACCATCCCTACGACCTTGTCCGCCGCTAATCCATCCGATCGTGTAAACGTTTTGATTATTTTTTTATAGGGATCATAAAATGACAATCCGGAATAAGTGCCAAACCAAATTATCCCTTTTTTATCCTCTACAATACAATTTATAAAATCAGACTGGAGTTCTGTTCGATGTTCTTTCTGATAAAATATTTTGAGTGAGTTATCCGGGACCTCTAAAACATTTAATCCATTTCTGGTACCAATCCATATATTCCTTCTGCTGTCTTCGAATAAGCAGGTAATTCTATTGTCGCTTAATTGCAGACCAGGAAAGACCTCTCCAATTTTTTGCGCCTTCAACGTTTTCTTATTAAACAAATAAAGTCCCTTCACACTTTTGCCTATCCACAAAGTGCCATTTACATCTTCCATCATTGCAGTGATATCTTCAGGGCTTGATCCTGCTTTTGCATCACCTATAGTAAAATGGTCAATGTGCTTATAATCATTCGACATCTTTTCCAGCACCCCATTATTCAAACCTGCCCATATGTTATCATTCCTGTCTTTAATTACAATTTTTACAAGATTCGATCTGATAGAAGACAAATTATTCGCTTCGTTTTTATACCTGGTAAATCTTAGTTTCTTCCTGTCGAAATAATTTAGCCCCTCAGCTTCGGTTCCTATCCAAAGATTTTTGCAGCTGTCTTCCACAATAGAGCTAATAATATTACTACTAACGCTATTTTCATTTAGTTCATACTTATAGACCTTAAACTCCATTGTTAGGTTTTCAGCAATATTTGCTCCTCCAAAATAAGTACCCACCCAAATATTTCCCTGGAGATCTTCAGCAATATCATAAACTGAATTATATTTCAATGTGTGTTCGTCTTCGGGATTATACTCGTAAGAGGTAAATGCCTGTCTGGTTTCATCGTATACGGAAAGCCCTTTTAGGGTACCTATCCATACTCTGCCTTTTCGGTCTATATAAACCTTCCTGACCACATCACTTACCAAACCCGATAATTTCCCGCCTTGAAAAACAAAATGGCTTATTTCGCCAGTTTCATAATCAACTCTATAAACACCGGCCAAATTCGTCCCGATCCATAAATGATGATGTGTATCTTCTGTTATGGATGAAACACCAATTCCCGTCAGCAATTTTGACATCAATAGATAGATCTTATCTGAGTGATTGCCAATATTCGTTAACCCATTAGTGGTTCCCACCCACATAATTCCAAGATGATCCTCAAAAACAGTTTGAACAGTATCCGATACATAATCAGTCTTACCCGTACTCAAATTGACCCGTTCAAATTGAACCTCATTTTTGCCAGTTAAATTGGCACGGCACAATCCCATGTCAGTACCAATCCAGGTACTACCTTTTTTATCCTGATATAAAGCTTTGATATTGTTACCAGCTAAACTCTTATGGTCGTCGTCCCTATGAAAAAATACGTTGAATGAATCCACCCGGGTATTATAGAGGTAGAGGCCGTTATTGGTACCGACCCAAACATTATGATTTTTATCGGCCAACAGCCTGGTCATTATAAGACTCGCGCCATTGGGATTATCTTTGTAAAAAGACTTAAAAACCCTTACCCTATTGCCATCAAACCTGTTTAACCCATCCATAGTTCCCAACCATATAAATCCATCGGCATCCTGGGTGATTGAAATAACGGAACTTTGCGACAATCCTTCTTCCATTGTGAGATGCGTAAATCTAAGATTGGATTGACCTCTTGCCTTTGTCAGTGATAAAGCAATCAACAAGAAGACATAAATGACTTTTTCAACTTTATTCATGCAGGAACAAATGATCAAAATGACAAGGCAACTCTTTCGAGAGCCAAACTTTCCACCCTAAAAATAATCAATCGTTTATCATGTGATCAATAATCCTTTGTATAATATTATCAATTTGATCTGCACTTTCGGCTATAATTTACAGTTTGCTGTCAATCTCAAACATACGGCATTTCCTAAAATAGGAGCAGGCTTAAAATCTAGGATGGGTGGAGAGTACGTATCGAAAAGTGTGTGACACACTATAACCTATCGCATTTTTTTCTCAGTACATCGGCATTTGAATGCCTCTCGATAAATGAGGTCTACGATCTACCCACATTAATAAATCACAAATATTTTTATTAGAATTATTATAAGATTTGCTTTCAATGTTAGCAGAAAGGGAGGGATTCAAACCTAACCCCTCTATTGCAATGTAGATCTACTTTCCACCATCTCAATTGCCCGATACTCTACGATTTACTCGTGTTCGATATGATCATACTCGTCAATAAAATTATGAAAACTCGACCCTACTACCCAAAATTCCTTCTATTCATTAATACACGATAAAACTTTTGCATTCTAAAGCCAGCCATGGGTATAAAGATTATCTAAAATCTGAACTCCTTGGATGAAACTACTTAACATTAACATAGATCATTTTTGTATTACAAATTAAACCCCGCCTAGACAAGCGGGGTGTTACCAAACTAACTGCTAAATGAAATGCAGCTCAACGCATTTTCAAACAGCTTGACTATTGCACTGCGTTAAATAATTATTTTAATTTTATCATTACGCAATGAGTACTATCATCAAATAGCGAGCTCGGCAAAAAACCCGACTGCTAATCACCGATCTGCTCAGTCCCGTTATAAGAAGACAACGCTTTTTAAAATAGCCGTCCCCTGAACTGCCATGAGAAAACTCTTATCAAGTAGCTATTGACTCTAATTCTATACTAATTTCAAATCATCCTTCTATTTGAGTATAACAGATAAAGGTGCATAAGCCTTAAGGTCCACATCAATCTTGCCATTTTGTAGATTGAATGCATCTCCAATTTTTTCGCCGCGAAGATTACAAAACTGAGCAGTCTTGAACGATTTTTGTTCTGGTAGCGTTATACTGCATTTGCCCGAATTACCAACCTGTTCCCACAAGCGCAGGATCGTTCCATCCCCATCGGGATTTTTACCAAAGGCGGTTACCAACACTCCTTTGCGCGAAACCTCAACGCCACTTCTTTCAGAAGGTAACTTAGTCCCTTTCCCTTCAGAAATTGTGGCCATCATTGGCAATCTTGTTTCCCAGGATTTTTCTACTAAATTTTCTACGGCATTATCATCCTTGTCGATTGGCCAAAACTTTACTTTCTCTGTCCAGCTTCCTTCAGTCCATAACGGGAAATTGGTGTTCCACATATTGTTGTAAAGGTTAACAAACACCGAAGCGCTCTCCGGAAAGTAGTCATAATCATATTTCCACAATCCTGGTTTTCCAAAACTCATTAAAGGCGCATCCGGCGAACACAATCCAATCCCTTCGTTATTCCCGGAAACCAAACTAACTCCTGAATTGACCGCATATAAATACCTATTTCCTCCAGGAAGCATATCTTTTTTCAAATCAACAACACTTCCAATTCGTCCCACCAGGAATTTAGGTTTTTCGACATCAAACGGAAAACATAACCATCCGCCTTCCGGAATGGTGTTGGGATATTTATTATCAATGTTCCATTCTACTTCTATGGAAGGTTCTGAGGAAGAAAGATAGAAGCGAATTGAAACGCCTTGTGCCAAAGAATCTGTACTGCTACTATAAAGAGTAATTACATCTTCCTTGTTTGAATGGGAATGGGAAAATGTCCAGTGCTTTGGAGAACAAGCCTTGTAGGCGATATTTGCAGGCATGCCAGGCTTCACAATACCTGCGAATGTATTGTTCATTGTACCATAGCAATTGTAATAATCGAGCGTCTGGCCATAACTGAACCTCTCATGCAAATACTGTCCCACCGCATATTCCGCTTTTTTGTTCACCAGTTCCCTTCCGGATTTTTTTTCGACTATTGAACTTATTCCACCTCTAAAGGTATCGATAACCACATCAAAAAAATTAGTAGAGATGATATTTGAGTATGCTCTTTTTTCTACATCTTCTTTCTTAAATGGCACTACTTTATAACCGTTGGCGGGAACATCTGCTACATACATGGTCGTATTGTTGACCGTTACCGTTTGGCTTCGATGCCATGGCAAGGGGTTATAAACAATAACATCTCCTTCATGAGAAATTACATTTTGCGACAACAATTTCAATCGTGCATTTAATTCAGATCTTACAACACTGTCTGTAGTTCTTATATAATTCCTGTGGTCATCAAAACTCGCTTCGAACTTTTTATAGTATCCTTCTTTTCTTGCCTGTACAAAATCATTATTGTACAGATACCGTTCAAACCCATGGTTAACATCATCTGCTGAGAAGAAGCCCCAACCCGGCGTGTTGGCACCCCATGTATGTTCATCGTAAAGCATGCTGTTCTCGTACGCGGCGGCAAGTTTATTTTCTAATTCCGGTGTTTTAATGCCCCACTCGTTCATCTCTGTATTCATAATATCCAGTGTTGGTTCGAGGGGCCTGACATTGCGTGCCATCTTTGTTTCAACCGGCATTGACATTACTCCCTGGATCCACGTGTCGGTCATGTCTCCCCTGATAACCGGCAGGTCAGGTTTTTCATTGAAAATCGCATTGGCATATTCATCCAGTGTTGCAAAATGTAATGTACAATTTGCAATGCTCGTCTTAGGGGGAAACATTTCCGGATGTTGCTGTCTTAAAATGGCTGCTACGGAAAAACTATCTTCTCCTTTTTTTATTTGCTCAATTTCATCGACAGATGGAGGACCTTCATTGTCATGTGTCATTATCAGGGCCAAATAATTTTTCGCCGGCCAGTCAACCGGAGGCGTGACTTCTGTTCCATATTGATTTGAATAATTACATAAAATTCTTGATCCGTCAGGTCCTTCCCACCAAAACAGTGAAGGCAATAACATTGGTTTTATTGAATAGTTACATCCTATCTGCAAGAATCTTATTCCTGCGTGATATAGTAACGTAGCCAGGAACCAACTGTGCTCTGGCACATCTGTCATCTTTGCTGCAATTGGCAAAGGCAAGCCGTACTTGCGTGCAACATCAGACGAGTAGATCAAAGAGCGAGTATAGTCCTCCATATCAAAAGCATCGGTATGTAGAGTGCAGGGCAACCCATGAGCCGTGATATATCCCTCTCTTATGGCCTGCTCAATTTTGGCTTTTCTTTCGGGGCTTTGCATATCGCCCAAAATATCCCGCCATAAGGGCCATCCGGCAATCGTCCATTTGAATTTTTCCTGTTGCGGATTGCGTTTGTTTTCGTTGATAACCTTAATCGCGTTATCCATCATATCAACCCGGTATTTTCTTAAAACTTCACTTGCTGATAAAGTATAGCCCAAATCGCAATGCGTTTTAAAAACCACCCATATATCAGTCACTTTCGGAGGCTTTTCGCCTTTTATAAAATTGGATGGGGCGGATGGTACCACTAAAGGAGAATGCGGCTTTTCCTGTGCAAACAACACAATAGAAACAGTAGCAAACAATAATGATAGTACATACTTCATTGAGTAATGTTTTAAACTTTTGATCAAGTCACCTCGCCTGCCCGTTGCAGGCGTTTACAAATGGTTGTTCTATTTTTTTGAAGCTGTGTTTTTTTGCTCACAATCGGTCATTAATGAAGGCGGCACTATTTTCAACACATGGTCATCGTTCATTTCTTTCGCCAGCCTTGCATATTCGTACTGAAATGTTTTTCTTATCAACTCAAAGCTCAGCGGCTGCGCTTTGTCGCTTTTTTCAGATGGCAGGATAAAAGGCGTTGGCGTCTCAATAATTGCCTTGCCTTCGGCAATGCCCCTGAACCTGTTTGATTCTCTGTATTCCTTTAAAACATCTTCCACTGTACCTATGTGGGCATTGGGTTTATCCTTCCATTCTATGGTCACCCATGTAGCGTCGGGGCTCAATAAAATACAACCGTCTTTCTGCTCCAATATTTTAGCATCTGATTTACAATTGACCAGCTTTTTAAAGTAAGGCATTCTTATCCGGTAACAACGCGGACTTTCATGGAACGTAGATCGAAACTCCACTCTGGCGCCATTTTGAGAGAATTTCATGGATGAGTTGACTGTACCGAATTCGGTGGCCGCATTACTTATTTTGATCTCTTTGCCCGGAGCGACCCATTCCGGTGAAAGGCAATGATATATCCATAACTCGCGTTGATTGCGATCCATGCCATTTCTGCCGCCATACTCCATCAACAAAAAGTTTCTTACCGTAAGCGCCTGCTTGCTACCGCCCCACGCATGAGGCGGCGGACAAATAGGATCCACCTGCCGGTCTGTCCACGGCTTCACTACGTTTTCAAAACATTCGGAGGCAGAGCCGCTGTGCAATAGTTGATGGTAAAAATCTTTCAGTGCTGTATAGCCATCTCCCGCTGCAAGGTACTGCTGTATCATGTTGGAGGTGATGTACTGATGCAGATACATGCCATGCCTGTAGGTCATAATGCCTTCTGCATAATCCTTGCGAACTCTTGCCAACGTTCCCGCAACACGACTATCTGAGGGCGACAAAACCTCGGTTGGGTAAGCAAGGATAATATTTTCCCAATCTGCATCAGTCATGTACTCATCAAACCCTGCTCTTGCTTTTTGCCCGGTCAAATAATCATACAAGCCGGTTGGAACATACCCGTCGGCCTTTGCACTGGCGTCAATAGCTTTTAAAATATTTTTCTCATAACGTTGTGCTAACGTTGTCCATGCTGCTTCCTCTTCTTTTTTTCCAAGCAATCTCGCAACCCTTATGCAGGACCTCAGGCCCATCAACGTAAAGAAATTCTGCCCTGAATAATGGCCGGTTATCATCTCAGCATCGTAGGCATAACAAGAAGGCAACAAACCATACTTATTGGTATCGATAGAAGACTTTAAAAATTCTATTCCCTTTTTTATGCTGGGAAAAACTTTCAGTGCAAAATTTTTATCCTGGGAGAATACAGCCGTCATCGCCAGCGCATACAATATGTGCCCATGAGCAGCGGGAATAATTTTTCCATGCGCAACAGCCTGATCAAAATAAAGGCCGTTTGACTGCTGTTGAAGGATTGCATCAGGCATCATAAAATCTATCGGAAACTGATTTAATCCTGCAGAGAGATAAAGGACAGCGGTTTCGGGAGCCGACGTAAGAAAAAAATCAGGATAAGGTAAGCCATCCGTTTGGAAGTTTTTACCCTTCGCATTTCGCGTGGAAAGTAATGCGTCGACAATTCCTGCACGGTATGCATTTTGAACCCTTGTTTCGGGTATTTCAAAATTGCATTTTCCTTTCATGAGGTTGGTCCAATAGTCTACTGTTTTCGTCCTGTATACATCATAGTCTGCTTTTTGTAAGGCGGCAATAAATTTATTGTCTGATGCAGCTACCGGTACTCGCGGCATTTTAAAAACAGCGCTAAAGGATTCGCCGGGCTTTAATATTTTGTTGTAAATAGCAAGACAGCTTTTTTTTCCCGGTGTCATATCAACATCGCTGCCTTTAAAAGCCTTTGTGTATGGCACGTCAGGCAACGCTTCTTTAGAGGCACCATCGCTATAAGTATAAACAACACTGTCGCCCCTGTATGCACCACCGTTTTTCATTTCATAGGACCAATTCCTCGAAAACCATGTTTCAGGTGTAGCAAGAAACATCGAGTCAGGGAAGAATTCAATTTTTCCAAAGCGATAATCACCAGCATCATAACACAAAGCCGATTTCAATGTGGCTTCTGATTCTTTGCCCGTTTTATTGGCAACAGAATATTTAATAAAATTCACAGAATTGTCTACCCCGTAGCCATCAAGCGGAGAAGAGTAATATTCAATGTGATATTCAAGTCCTTTATCCATCCAATCATATTGAACAACAGGTATCCATCCTTGATAAAATGTTTTCTGACGTGCGAGTAATGGAGTATTGTACTTTCCATAATAAAAATCCAACTCTGCATGTCGCGTATATACGGCACCATCATACGTTATTTGAGTAACGTCGGGCTGAAACGGTCTTCCTATAACAACAGTAGACTTAGCCAGATAGCACCATTCCTTACCTTGAATATCTGTTGAAGGATCAAGCATCCTGAATGTTGACCCATGTTCCTGGCAATAGATAAAGGGGGAGATCAAAAGCAGTATGATCATCGCTACCTTCCTCTTACAATAAAACAGATTGCTCATTTATTTTTCTTTAAGGGTTATTAGAATTAGCTATCGAAATATTATGAAATCCTTTCTTCAATCAGGTCCAGGTGAACCGTCCCGGTTCTCAATCGCCCGATCGTATGACCTTTCGTTGCGAAGAATATGATGAACACGTAGCATGGAACCAACAGCCAATAAGCTGTTTGAACATTTGACATGTCGCTGATATATCCAAAAAGCAGCGGTGTGATTGCTGCACCAATGATTCCCATGATCATCAATGCAGATGCCTGTTTGGTAAACTTCCCAAGGCCATCAATTGCCAGGGGCCATATAGACGGCCACAGGAATGCATTGGCAAAACCTAATACTGCTATAAACCAAACAGAGGCCTTACCTGTTATCGTAACTGCTATCATTGTGCAGATCAATCCTGCAATAGCGGAGTATTGCAATGCCTTCTTCTGGTTAACGAACTTTGGTATGGCGATCGCGCCAAAAAAATAACTAATCAACATGAACGTAAAAACATAAGAAGCAAAGAACTTACCCTCACGGAATGTGAATCCGGCATACTGCGCATAATTTATGATGGAGTCAGCAGCCAATACCTCCACGCTTACTGCACAGAAAATAGCGACTGCACCCATTACGGCATACGGATATTGAAACAGGCTATCACGGTCGTTTTTATTTTCAACAAACTCTTCCTTTTGCTCTATATTGGGTAAATGGGCGAGCCTGATCAGGAAGCACAAAGCAAGCAGCACCAATGACATTGCGAGGTATGGCAGTACTAAGCGGTGTGACAATTCATTTAAAGTAATTTCCTGTTGCAGATGTGAGAGCCCGGGCAAAGAGCTCGTTAGCCGGTCTATTTCATCGGGGTCCTTGGTAATGGCATGAATAAGGATCAACGGTGCGACTGCGCCGGCAATTTTATTACAAATACCCATGATGCTTATTCGCTTGGCGGCGCTATCAATTGGACCGAGAATAGTAATATATGGATTGGCTGCGGTTTGTAAAATGGTTAAGCCGGTTGCCTGAACAAACAAACCCGTTAGAAACAATACATACATCCTGTTTATTGCGGCCGGAATAAATAACAGCGTTCCAAAGGCCATTATAATTAACCCTACTGACATTCCATTCTTCAACCCTGTTCTTTTTAAAATGGACGATGAAGGAAAGGCCATAACAAAGTAGGATATATAGAAAGCAAATGCGACAAGCATTGCCTGCTTGTTATTCAACTGGCAAGCCAGTTTAAAATAAGGTATCAGGATCGAATTTATCCATGTAATAAACCCGAAAATAAAAAACAGGATACCGATAACGATGATTGCTTTCAGATTAGAATCAGTAGTATGCTTGGTTTTAATGCTCATGACTTAGTTTTTAAAATCACTGTTTCTTATTATTCTGTTTGTTGCGTCACCGGTGCTTCGGTGATCAAAATCTGGTGTAACACCACGGAAAATTATCAACAACAGGCATGGCAACTCCGGACAACAGCTTCGTAGTTGCTGCCTATATAAAAAGACGATCAAGCTGTAAAAAAGGGGGAACGGCTCGCTGAAAAACTTCAAAAAAGTATTGACAGGACAGTACCTGGTATGTAATTTTTTTTACGTTTTAATATTCGTCGTTCAATGCAAAAACAGGCTTGCGATACATCCATTGCCCACCTGTGAAATCAGGAAACTCTATTGTTTCATGACCGAGCTCAATTGATTGTTCGCTTAAAGGCGTAATGGCGCTCCATGTTGCAGCATCATAAATATCCATGGGTGTTGCCGTTCCTCTTTTTATGGACTCTACGAAGGAATGAATAACAAAGAAATCCATTCCACCATGTCCAGCTCCATCCGTTTCCTTGCTCCATCTTTTCCATAAAGGATGATCATATTTTTCCAGCCAAACTTTGGCATCGTCCCACTCATCGGGCTTAGCGGATTTACCCTCTATATAAACGCCCTGGTTAACGTCCATCCATAGTCCTTCCGTTCCCTGCACCCTCAGGCCAATAGAGTATGGCCTTGGCAAACTTGTATCGTGCTGCAGTAAGATCGTTTCCCCATTAACACAATTGATGGAAGTAGTAACAACATCGCCCAGGTTGAATTTTACTTTAGCATTGGGATGATTTTCTCCTGCTTGTTTTACTATGTGATTATGCAAGCCCCTTGCTTTAGTGGAGAATGAACAAAGTGATAAAAACCTGTTGCCCCGATTGATATTGATACAATGAGCAAGTGGTCCAACGCCATGCGTAGGATACAGATCTCCATTTCGGAAGACGGAATGATCCGTTCTCCACTTCGCTTCAGAAAATGCTTTTTCTCCAAACTCCACACCGTGACCAAAAGGATGAACGCCGTCGTTGAGTTTTACATCACGCAGATCGTGCTGATAGCCTCCCTGCAAATGAATGAGCTCTCCAAACAAGCCTTGCCGCACCATGTTTAGCACTGCCATCACGTCGCGTCGATAACATACATTTTCCAACATCATCACGTGGGCATTATTTTTTTCCGCTGCCCTTACTACATCCCAATGATCCTGCAGTGTTATACCAAGAATCACTTCTGTGGCTATATATTTCACTCCTGCTTCCATGGCGCCGATTATCATTGGCTTGTGCCATTCCCAAGGAGTTGCGATGACTATCCCATCCAGTTTTTCTTTTTCAAGCAAACGCATCCATGCATTGTTATCGCCCGTATGTATCTGCGGCATTTTCCTTCCGCTCTTTATTATGAGTTCTTTTGCAGTAGAAAGCATTCGTTCTTCCACATCGCAAATCGCAGTAAGCTCAACATCATTTCTTTTTAACAGAAGCTCGAGGTGATTTTGACCACGGAGTCCTGTTCCGATAAGGGCGATGCGAACCTTTGCATCAGTGCCTGCGGCAAATATTTTTGTGCCCGACACCATCAATGCGGCAGCTGCCAGTGCAGAGGTTTTTACAAATTCATTTCTATTCATACGAGGTTATTAAAAGTTTCAAATGTTTGTTGCAATCCTTAAGTGTACATTATCACATTCATTGGATCTTCCAGCGATGCCTTCTTCTGCAACAGCTTTTGCAGCAAAACCACCTGGTTGTTCGCTCTCACGAAATTGTGGCCGTCATATTTTGCACCGTAATAAGGATCTCCCAATAAATGATCAGTTAAAAATCTTATCGCCTGCATATAGATCATAAACAAACCCGCATAAAAGAAAGAACTGATCTCCTTAGGTGTCATGACGTCTTTCATTTCTGCTAAATAGCCGCTTACGATGGCGTAATAGAATTCATCACGTACTTCTATCTTACTGTAATCACTTTCTTCTTCGCTTACGGGGCATAAATACGTCCTCATCATATCTCCAACATCGCTAATGAAATACCCTGCCATCACGGTATCAAGATCGATCACACATAATCCGTTTCCCTCTTGGTCAAATAATACATTGCTGATCTTGGTATCATGGTGGGTGACACGGATCCGGAAATTTTCATCATATATGATCTGTTCATACATGGAAACGATGTTTGATTGGTTTTTCAAAAAATCGATAAGTACGGATGACTCCCGAATTCTTTGTGCATTGCCGTTTTCAAGCGCTGCCAAAAAATGTTTATATCTCAGAGATAGATTGTGAAAATCGGGAATACTTTTCCTTAGTAGCTTAGCTTCGAATGTGCTGAGAAGTTTTGTAAATCTACCGAATTGTACAGCCGCTTCATATGCCTGCGCCGGAGTAGAAACAACATCCACTGTACAGGAGCCGGGCACAAAAGGAAACAATCTGTAATACCCGCCGTTATACTCTATGAGTGATCTTCCATTCGTTGCTGGAACCGGAGATACAAACCTGTATTCAGGACAGTGTTTACAAAAGAAAGCGGAGAGACTATCAATGTTGTGCGCTATGTCATATGGGTTAGTAAATACACTTTTATTTACACGCTGCAAGATAAATCTCTCCTTTCTTTTGTTTACGATCCAGGTATGATTGATAAGGCCGGTTCCAAATGTTTGGATGACGCCGTCCGAGAAATCAATTTTATAGTGTTTAAGTATTTCAAGCATAAAACTATTTTAATGACCATTTTGTTCTGGCCAAATCGTAGAAAACATTTATACTATTTTAAAACAGCGATCATCTTTATTTTCGGTAAGTTGTTTAAACAGTTCCTCCCCTATTTCTACGACAGAAGCCAGCACAACTTTTTCAATTGTATAATTTTCGTTTTCCTTTATGCAATCTTTAATCTGTTGTTTACTCAGAAAATGCGGCGACTGGATAAAAAAAGATGCGTCTTCAATGATGCTATTATTGAGCATTGCCGTGTACATTGCCAGGTAGTAATAATTTATCATAAACGAACTGTTTAAATAAACAATTATCATATCGTATGACCGGGCTATTCCCGGTCTATTATTAAGACCAGATTCCTGATGGCTCGTTTGAATGCCGTTCCGGTCACTGATCAGTGCCTATTATAGCCTCGTGATTGGACTCATATTTAAAACTCACTTCTGCTGTCATTTTCCAATAACCCGATTGTTCTTTTTAAATCGAGGTCATTTGCATGTAGGATCCTGGCGCTATCTTCTTCAGATAAATGATATACCTCGCGAAGTATGGATTGTGCCCTCATTATCAATTTTTCGTTGATACATGCAAGGCCAGTCATATAAGAACCTGGATCACAATTCATGAATTCACATGCATGCTCCATTTCATTCAATCTCTTTAATAATGTCATTTGATTTTTGCGCTAATGTTCAAAACTAGTCGCGATCGCTTCTGCAAACAATAATTATTTTGACGTGTCCATATGTTATTTTGACAAGGTTTGCGACTAGCGCAAAATCAATTGAAGCTTCTCTATAACACAATGGATCTTTCTGAACGAATCATTTTCCTGGTTTAATATGAATCATTTTTGTTTCTCCATGCTTAACGTCTACTTTAAGCCAATTCATAAATCCATTTAGTGGTAAAGGCCTTTGGGCGGCTGCCGCTGTTTCTGCCAAAACAGAAACCGTTGCATCGTATGGAGATGGATTCGTTATGCTGAGGGTTACACCTTTTGGAGTTCGTTCAACAATTTTTGCTTCAACATGATCCATCACCAAAAATGTTTCATCATCGGTGTGCAAATAAATGCCCGGGTTCATCATTGCAGAAAGTGCAGCCAGTATCTCCCAGGCCATGTTGGAATCACTATAGTCCACAAACCCCTGGTTATTGCCTTCCCAATCTGATATCTGCTCTTTCTGTTACAAAACCGCTTTGCGTTCTTAATGGATTATATGGCGCCCCAACGTATTGAATAACATTGTGGGTTTGATCTTTATACATCGCCGCAATTTTTTTGTCACCGGTGGCGCGGTATAGCTTGAGCAGCATGTCTCCGGGTAAGATGTAATAGCCGGGTGCACTATGATTATTTTGCGAGCTGGCCATAATGCTTCCTGCTGCATGTGTGCCTGCCTTCTGCATGGCACTACCGACAGGAAACTGATAGTCGTATGATACCATAAAGGAGGACAGGTAGTGAGCAATGAAGGTTGCTTTTGCAACCCATTCGTCGTTTTGAGTTACATCAAAAAGTACCATACATGTTTCCAGCATATCGTGCAGGGTTTCGCTGTCAGGCGACTGCAGAACCTCAGCAGCACCACCTCCTGCAAATCCTTTCAAACAATGGTTTGTGTAATAATAACGGGTTGAGGCTTCTGCTACTTCCAGGTATTTTTTATCATTAAAATATACTGATGCCAATGCTAATCCGGCTCCTGCATAGCAGCCGGCGGACGAGCCGTTGATATCCATCTCGAGATTATCGACATTAATAAATTGGCCAAACTGGCCATACTTCGTCCAAACATTTACCAAAGCGTCTGCACATCGCTTTAAGCCAGATTCCCATTGCGGTTTGATCAGATCCGGGTGCTGTTCTTTCTTTAAAAGATCCAACGACTTGATGCCAAAGTATAAGACTTCCATGCTTCGGCGGATCATCGCGATGTTGGTCAGTTTATCCATTTGACCGTGTGGGTCACCGTAGATCTTACCGTTGTGGTTCGCAGCGTAAAACAACCCGGTGGGTGCTTGCGATTTGAACAACATGTTGTCAAATGATTTTACTACGCGATCCAATCGTTGAGGTGTAGCTGCTATCAATTGCGGAAAAGAAAAAATAGGCGGACCGCTCCAACCAATCTGGTATGCATACGGGCTGCCGGCACCGGGTCTGTTACAATAGTATGCGGTGCTGTCATTCTCAAACCACTTGTTTTTATTATGCATCTCAACGATCAACCTGGCTGCTTCGCTGTAAGGTGTAATATTTGAAAACTTATTTTCGCCACTTAGCTCTTTGCGTTCTTCAAAAACTTTTTGATAGAATTCGGGAATATCATTTGCTTCAAAATTGTAAACATTGAACCGGAGTGTTATTTCATCACCCGCTTTCCAATCTGCCGGGTTATCGCCGGAAGCAGCTCTTCCACACATCACATATTTTTCCTTTCGTACGCCCGGTGCGCTTATTACAAAACTTATTTTCTTGTTTGATGTATTTGCCGGTGCATCTTCTTCAATGATCATCCCGTTGTTGCCAAATCGTGTATTCTGTTCTGTTAGCAAAAGAAAGCCCCGATGTTTTTGAGGGCTAAAGAAACCCATCATCGGCGTCGCGATGTTGCCGGTATTCATCTCCACTTTAGCGTGCGACCCATCCTGGTTAAGATGCAGAATGTTGGTAGTGGTTATCGGCATATCGAGAGGTTTGTCTTCCTTGTTGTGTATATAAGGCGGATATTGAATAGGCAAGATCCTAAACCGGTTACCTCCATATAATACGCCGGGAGCAAATACATAGTTATCTATTGTCCATTGGCTAAAATCAACTGCAACGGCGACTCCTGCAGATTTTATTTCGCCGCTAACGAGCCGGAACTTTACAGTATAGCTTTCCATATTGCTACCGGAGCGTTTCGTAGAAACTTCTGTTTGCCATTTACACCCTTGCAGCGTTACAACATCATGATCAAAACAAGCTACATCTGCCGGCAAATTATTTTCATACCTGCAGGCAAGTAAACGAATTTTACCTTGCAGGTTTTTCAAAAAATCGTTGACTGGCAATTGCGTTTTTTTGCCATTTGCACACAACCATGAACCTGCATTTTTTTCATCAGGCTGTTGCGAAAAAATTTGCAGGCTTGTCGTGAAGAAAATAACGAGAAAGAATATTTTTATTGTTGTACGCATGATGTTTGTTTAAATGATCGAAGGCTGTATATTGCGTTGTCTTCGTTTTATGGTTTTACGATTGCTTTAAGGCCGTTTACATTGCTGGTGATCGTATAAATTTTTGACTTGTACTTTACATTCTCCAGGTCTCCGTTGAAGCCCCTCGGCACATTTTTCAATTTGATCATCGTGCCCTCAATGCCCGGATCAAAGCCAAAGAACGTCCTGATCATCACTTCCGCAAATGCAGCTCCTGCTCCTTCATAATAATCTTGGCCCCCAAATGAAGCTTTTCTTACCGGCGTTATTTGACCGGATACATACCTCGATTGTCCGAAAGGACTTTCGTCAAGCACGGGTGCAACACTGCGCAACATGCCGAGGCCGCGATCAGCTTTTCCCAGGCTCACGAATGCCTCTGCTGTCAGCGCCGGCCAGCCATCATAGGCACCGGTACAACCATGATCGGCTCTTAATGATTCGCCGGGCCACGTATGGGTAATACTATTCCTCCCCTTACTTGTTGAAAGTGTTTTTTGAACTGATTCATCATCCAAGGCAAGTGCTCGCATCCAATTGCCCAGCCATAAGTTTTGTTCCACAAAATCTGTCATCTCCTGTTTCATTTTAGTTGTAAGATCGTTTGGCATGCAGCGACCAATTGTTAGAAAATCGATGCAAATAGGAACGGACACCAATTTGCCATCGGGGAATCGGCATTGCCAGAATCCCTTGTCCTTTAAATAGAGATTCAAAACTTCTTTTGATATTGCGGATGCTGTTAAATCAAATTCCTTAGCTTTCTGTTTGTCGTTTTTATAAGTATAAATTTTTGCAAGAGAACGCATCATCCAAACGTTTGCCGCGTTGAGAAAAGGCACTTTGTGGATATAGGCCTGAACGGTTTCAGAAACATTTTCCGGGCCGCCATAATCAGCTAACAGGGATTTACCATCGGTTAGTTGCTTCCACGCAGTGGCAATTTGTTCCAGCCTTTGCAAAACAGTGATACCGTTTATTTTCTCATTCAAAAAAGAAGTATCACCGGTTACATTGAGGTAAGTCAACGCCGTATGAAAAACCGTATATTCATTGGCAGAATACCATGGGCCCACCTGCTTCATAGAAAGAAAATCTACTGCATACCCTTTTTTTAAATCATGTGACAGAAACAACATTAATTGAAGTTTCATCTCCTCAGGATCAAGCAAAGCCCAAACTGTTGCATAAGAGATCGGATCCCAGTAATAAGTCAATGTGTTAGCATACGCAGGTCCGGCCGTTACAATTATCCGTTTATATTTCCCGTCAGTAAAATTTGTTCTCATTAATTCAAGAAAAGTAACAACGCTGGAATAATATATCCTGCGAAGGGAAGCGTCATCCGTTTTCAGAACCGGAAGCCAACCGGTGTAATAATGATTGTTTGGCGTGAATGCGAGTTGATATCGCTCCTGCCACTTTGTAAATGCCTCAGTAAATACCGCATCAAAATTTTTGCTCCAGTTTTCAGCATTCGTTTGTGCTTGTCCATTATCATTTCCAATTGCCATCGTAATTTCGAGGTCTACTGACTTGCCTTTGTCCAATGATACTTTAACGTCTGCAGATACCTTGGTGCCATCCGTTTTGAAGGAAATATTATTCCGGCTGAAAATAAAAAATGCGGACGCTGGACTTTTCTGATCATTTTCAACAAACCCATTGTCTAGGTGAGCAACTGTTTTAAAATCGTTGTCTTCTGGTCTCGGTGTGGACCATGTCCACGTTGCATCTTTAAATGACCTTATGTGTCCTTTATTTGCGAATGTGAGAGTAAGCTGCCTGTCGGTTTTCGAAAGATTTGTGATCTTTAACTTCCAAACAATGCCGCTGTTTTCAAAAACCATTCGTGTGTTTGTCTCAATTGAAATACTATCTAAATGTGCTTTTCTTAAAATTTGGTAGGGATACCATTTTGAAGCATCGGAGTTGACTGCATTACCATTGATGTACAATTCCATGATGGCTCCTTCATCAAAATATTTCCCCTGTGCAACCGGCGGCTGGGTGAAGTTGGTAATTGAAAGCACATTTTTTCCGGCTTGCATGCACCCATGAAAATTAGCAATGGCCGGTTTTTGCTCATCCTGCCAGGATGGTCTCCACTGTCCCGCCAGCTCATCTAACAATGGGACCGCGCCTTTTTCTTTTTCTGCGTATGCAAATTGATTCACTAAAAGAAAAAGAAATAAGGCACAGGATATCTTGCGAAAAGCGCAAGTTAGAATTTTCATATTATTCATCAAGCCAGTTTTTTGCGGGTTCATTTTTTAAAATCCGATACGGTATTCATGTTCTAAGGTACCGATAGCTCTTTTCAAATCGAGGTCATTTGCATGTAGGATTTTAGCACTGTCATCTTCAGAAAGATGATACAGTTCCCGTAATATGGATTGTGCCCTCATTATCAATTTTTCGTTGATACATGCAAGGCCAGTCATATAAGAACCTGCCACTTCCCCATTTAATATCATTGCAGTTGTGGTGAGACAGTTAAGCATTTTTTTGGTCGCAGTTCCCGCCTTCATACGGGTAGACCCTGCCACTACTTCATTTCCCGAACAGAGGGGTATCACTGCATAACAAAAAGGCAATACCTCTGACGGCATTACAGATTGGACCATTACTGTATATGCCCCTCTCGATGCCGCAAAAGCGAGAGCAGATTGCACAAACCAGGCGGAGCCGCTAGCAGAGATGCCTATGACAATATCTTTCTCTCCAATATTCAGCAATAGCATTTCCGGTACACTGCTGGCATCTTCTTCGAAATTTGATTCGATCTCTATGGAAGCGTCAGCCACACCTCCTGCTATCAAGGTGATGACCTTGTCTTCACTTAGTCCGTACGTGCAGGGTATCTCTACTGCATCCATAGCTGCTACGCGCCCACTGGTTCCGGCACCCACATAAATCAACCTTCCGCCTCTTTGCAATCCGGCGGCAATTCTTTCAGCAGTATCAGCTATCAGCGGCACACTGTCCAGCATTTGGATACCGGCCTCATTTTCGGCATCCAACAGAAGATCCACAATCTTTCCTGCCGCGTATCTATGTAGCAACAGTTCTTTGTTATAGGGCATCTCCGTCCTGATCTCGCTGTAGCGGGGAATTCTCTTTTTACTTTGCGCTATCGACTCTCCGGCAATTAAAGACATCGCACCTAACAGTTGCAGCAGGTTGCCTTCATTTGTAATCTTAATAATGGGAAGTCGATCCAGCTCAGGGGGTGTTTCCTTAATGTAATTGGCTAATTCAGCAAGTATGTCGAAACCAATAAATGATGCTGCATCAACCAATCCACCGGAGATGCAGATTTCATCAAGATTGTAAATGATCGCGCCAGTAACTATTATATGAGCAAGATTGCTGAAATAACGACCACGCTCATGCGCTAATAATGGGCTGGACAATGCATCTGCCAGGCTGCCATCCTTACCCAGTAGCGAAAGTTTCGACGCACTTGCCAGGTCATTGTAAGAGCCAACAGGTGTGGAGATGCTTCCAAGCAATGGTATTCTGCCACCAGGTCTCCATCTTCTGCCATTGCGCCAAACAGAGAAACCAAGGCCCGTTCCGATGGTCATTACGCCGATAGTGGATGTCCCTTGCAGATAACCCAGCTCTGCCATTCCAATCATTGTAGCGTCGTTGTCATTGATCATAACAACGGGGCATGAATAATGTGCTTCCAATAATTTCTTCCACTGAGTTCCCTTAAGTACGGCCAGGGCACCGGTTGTTTTTTCAATACCATTTCCTTGGTAGTTGACAACTCCGGTACAAGCCACGCCAATGCCTCCAAGTGTTATCTTCGAAGGATTCAATATGTTCACCAGCTCATTTATTGCCTGTATGAAATGATCTATTCCTTTACCATTTGCAAAAGGAGATGGCACCTTTTCTATTTTGGTAAAAAGTCGGCTCAGTGGCACTGATGCTCTCCTCGCAAGAAATTCATTATACTCACCGCCACGCAGAATAGCTCCCTTAATAAAAGTGCCTCCTATATCAATTGCCAGAAAAAATGTGCTCATCTTGCTCTTTTGAGATGTTTGTAAATTCACATTGAAATACTTCTTTTACGAAATAAGGAAGAAGAAAAAAAGGATGGAGCACAGGATCACCAGTATATTTTAAAGATAACACCTGTTGAACGCATCCTTTTTTTCATAGTGTTTGATGTTTATTTCACCACCAGTTTAAGCAATATTGATTTCGATCCTTTTGTACATTTTACAACGTACATTCCTGCTGCGAGATCAGATGCCGGCAGGGTCACAATGCCATCCTGGGCATAGGTTGTTGCCA
>Ga0318567_10000160_pt1 | contig 30278 bp, 21 predicted proteins | sample GRESIP088b5f20_FD_203691 | JGI IMG/M metagenome (GOLD analysis project Ga0318567, IMG submission 203691) | Tropical soil microbial communities from Luquillo Experimental Forest, Puerto Rico - GRE.SIPMG.088b5f20 | ecosystem: Environmental > Terrestrial > Soil > Tropical forest > Bulk soil...
GATTGTGTAAGTGCAACTGAATTAGCTTGTAGTATTGACTCCTATTGGTTTTCGCCTGCTTTTTGTATCTGTTTTTTAGAACGAATTGCTGTTTTTCTTTCTCAAATTATAAAAATTAGTATTTCTATTGGATAAAAAAGTATGTATTATGTAATGTAAATCGAAATAGATTTGTGATGTCTTGTAACCAAAACGATTGTACGTAAAACGCCAAAACACAAACATGCTTAAACGCTTCGCCCTTTTGATAACCGCTTTATTACTGGTCGTCAATTTTGTTTTTGCACAAACGAATTCATTTGTGAGGGCCAAAGAGGGACGTTTCTCCATTAATGATAAGCCTTACTATTTCGTAGGAGCAAACTACTGGTACGGAAGCCTTTTGGCTAATGATAAAAAGGGAAAGGAACGAGTGATCAAAGAACTTGATTTCCTCGTGAAAAATGGCGTTGCTAATTTACGGTTGCTCGCGGGTGTGGAAGGAGAAGGATTTGTAAATGGTGTAAACCGCGTGGCACCTGCATTACAGAAACCACAGGGTGTTTTTAATAAGGATATATTGAAAGGATTGGATTTCCTGTTAAATGAAATGGGAAAACGAAACATGAAGGCCGTCATTTTTCTTAGCAACAACTGGGAGTGGAGCGGCGGCTTTCTTCAACATCTTAACTGGAGCGGACAAATTCCCGACAGTATTTTTCACCGCAAACTCAATTGGGACGAGCTTCGCGACAATATCAGCAGTTTTTACACTTGCAATGCCTGCATGAACGCATACAAAAAGCAGGTTGAATTTGTAGTCAACAGAACAAATACCGTTACGAAGAAAAAATATAAAGATGATACCGCGATCATGGCCTGGGAGCTGGCAAACGAGCCCCGTCCTATGCGTGAAAATGCAATTCCTTCTTACGAAAAATGGGTGAGTGATGCTGCTGCGTACATTAAGTCTTTAGACAAAAATCATCTCGTAACTACAGGAGCAGAAGGCTATATGGGAACTGAGAACGTCGATGTTTTCAAAGCCATTCATTCCGATAAAAATATTGATTACGCGACTATTCACATTTGGCCGAAGAACTGGGGATGGTTCAAAGATACTGCAGTCGTGGCTTCTATAGATAACATAGTTAAGCAAACACAAACTTATCTCGAACTGCATGCGCAAGCTGCAAAGAATGTCAATAAGGCGCTTGTGGTAGAAGAGTTTGGCTTGCCGCGTGATCATCATTCTTATTTACTTACTGCGTCAACAACAATGCGTGATAAATATTATAATGTAGTCCTAAAAGCATTGTGGAACAGTGAACAAAATAATGGCATTATTGCGGGTTGCAACTTCTGGGCATTTAGTGGTGCTGGGAGACCTTCGGGAAAAGATATATTTTGGCAGAAAGGAGATGATGTGCTCGGAGATCCGCCAATGGAAGAACAGGGATTAAATTCAGTGTTCGATTCCGATGCCACAACATGGCAGCTGATAAATTCATTCACGCAAAAAATCAATGGACTGAATGCTAAAAACTAATGCTATAACCTTCTTGCTTCTGGCGCTTGCGGGTCGCGTGTTTGCGCAGGATCTGCCTTGTGATAAAAATGCCACGAAAGAAACGGTAAACCTTTATAAAAATCTGAAGAGGTCCGCCCAGAAAGGATATCTTTTTGGCCACCAGGATGATCTCGCATATGGTGTTGGCTGGAAATATGAAAAGGGTAGAAGCGATGTAAAGGATGTGGTTAATGATTATCCCGGTTTGTATGGTTGGGAACTTGGCGGCCTTGAATACGATAGTCCTGTAGACCTTGACAGCGTTCCATTTGACAAAATGAAAGGCTTTATCCAGGATGCTTACAACCGCGGCGGAGTGATTACCATAAGCTGGCATTTGCATAATCCTTTCAATGGGAAAACCGCGTGGAGCACTGATCAGGGAAGCGTTGCATCCATATTGCCGGGTGCTGAAAAAAATGCGTTGTACAAAAGCTGGCTCGATAAGGTGGCGACATTTTTGCTGAGCTTAAAAGGAAAAAATGGCGAAGCTGTTCCGGTATTGTTTCGTCCGTTTCACGAGTTAACCGGCAATTGGTTCTGGTGGGGAAGAACAGCCTGCACACCCGATGAATTCAAGCAACTCTGGCGATTTACCATTAACTATCTGCAAAAAGAAAAAGGCGTTCACAATCTTTTGTACGTCTATAACACGAGCGGAGATTTTTCAACCGCAAACGAATTTTTAGAAAGATATCCCGGTGACGATGTGGCGGATGTTTTAAGCATGGACGCATATCAAACTGGTGACCCTTCAAAGGATGACAGCTTTGTAAAGCATGCCAACTCAAATCTGCAAATCATAGGCGCTCTCGCAAAGGAAAAGAACAAAATTTTCGCTTTTGCAGAAACCGGTTATGAAGCAATACCTTATCCGCAGTGGTGGACAAACACACTAACAAAAGCAATTGGCGACAACAAAATAGCGTACGTGCTCGTATGGCGCAACCATGGCCTGCAAAAGGATAGCGGCCGCATGCATTATTTTGCACCTTATAAAGGACAAGTCTCTGCGGATGATTTCATTAAGTTTTACAAGAAGAGTAACACCTTGTTTGAAAAAGATGCGAAAAAAGAAAAGCTATACAAAAATTAATAATTAATAATTAAGAATTAATATGTGGAGAGATCGAAAGTGCGAATGATTCTTAATACACGAAACGGTTATTAATTATTCATTTTTAATTCCTAATTCTAACGATGCATTTACAATTGATTGACGTTGCCATTGTTGTCGCGTACCTCATAACGATGGTGGTTATAGGATGGGTGTTGCGAAAGAAAGCAAGGCAGAATAAAGAAAGCTATTTGCTTGGCGGAAAATCGCTTCCATGGTATATGCTCGGCCTGAGCGATGCCAGCGATATGTTCGATATCAGCGGTACCATGTGGATGGTTGCTCTTTGTTTTATCTACGGCATGAAAAGCATCTGGATTCCGTGGCTGTGGCCGGTTTTCAACCAGGTGTTTATGATGATGTTCTTAAGCAAATGGCTGAGACGTTCAAATGCAGATACGGGCGCAGCGTGGTTGAAAACAAGATTCGGTTCCGTTGGCAAAGGCATTAGTGGTTCGCATAATGTGGTGGTTGCTTTTGCACTGTTAAGTTGTTTCGGCTTCCTTGCATATGGCTTTATAGGATTAGGAAAGTTCATTGAAATATTTGTTCCCTGGCAGTACGTGAAAGCATATGTTCCATTTACCGTGGCGCCGCAATATGTGCCGCATTTTTATGGAATCGTGTTCACGCTTTTTGCAATGTTTTACTCCATACTTGGCGGCATGCACAGCATTGTATTGGGAGATGTGATAAAGTATGTGATCATGACTGTGGCTTGTTTGTCGATCGGTGCAATTGCCATGATCCACCTGCATAAAGATGGAACGCAGCTAAATATTCCGCATGGGTGGACAAGTCCGTTCTTCGGTTGGAACCTTGATTTGAAGTGGGGGGACATTGTACCAGCCGCCACTAAGAAAATAGCAGACGATAAATTCGGCCTCTTTGGAATTTTCTTCATGATGATGTTGTTCAAAGGCGTGTTTGCAAGCCTTGCGGGCCCGGCGCCAAACTACGACATGCAGAAAGTCTTATCAACTCGTTCACCAAAAGAAGCCAGTAAGATGACTGGTTTTGTGTCTATCATTTTATTACCGATCAGGTACTCGATGATCATTGGTTTAACGGTGCTGGCATTGTTATACTACAATCAACTTGATCTCGCAGGAGCCGATGGCACAGACTTTGAAAGAATATTGCCTGCAACAATCAACACATTTTTGCCTGTTGGTATAATGGGTTTGGTGCTGACTGGATTGCTGGGTGCTTTTATGGGAACTTTTTCCGGCACCTTAAATGCGGCGCAGGCCTACATCGTAAACGATATTTACATTAAATACATCGATCCGCACGCGAAAACAAAAAAGATCATAACGGTTAACTATATCGTAGGTATTGTAGTGGTAACGATTGGTGTGGTGCTTGGTTTTTTTGCCAAGGATGTGAACAGTGTATTGCAATGGATCGTAGGAGCGTTGTACGGCGGCTACATTGCTGCGAACGTTTTTAAATGGTATTGGTGGCGATTCAATGCAAGCGGTTTTTTCTGGGGAATGATAAGTGGCATTGCAGCAGCGTTGATATTTCCCCGATTGTTTCCCGATACATTACCGTTGTACTACTGGCCACTGCTGTTCGTGATATCCATTGTCGGAAGCGTTGCAGGAACATATGCAGCGCCACCAACAGATGAAGCAGTTTTAAAAAGTTTTTATAAAACCGTAAAACCATGGGGCTTCTGGAAACCGGTACACGACAAGGTTGTAGCAGAAGATCCAACATTTGAACCAAACAAAAGATTCAAGCTGGATATATTCAACGTCGCGTTGGGAATCATTGCCCAGTGTTGCTTGACAATATTGCCAATGTACGTTGTGTTGTGGTTGAAATTGCCGTTGATCATAACGATAAGCGTACTTGGTGTAATAGTGTTGATTTTGAAAAAAACGTGGTGGGATAGGTTGGAGAATTAATAATTAATAATTAAAAATTAATAAGGCTGCTGCGAGACATTTTCGCGCATGCTGAATGAGTTAGAAATGCATGACTGCCCTATTAATTGTTAATTATTAATTATTAATTACCCGTCGAACTTCCGCCCAAAAACAAAAGAGAAAAGTGATGAATAAGCAATTCGAAAACAGACTGGAAATGCTGCAATCAGCATATGACAAGTTGATTCACAGAAGTAATGAAGTTGTAGAAGAAAGCAATGGTGTGTATCATCGCTACCGTTATCCGATATTAACGGAGGCGCATGCACCGGTATTTTGGCGCTATGATTTGAATGAGCAAAGTAACCCTTATTTGATGGAGCGTTTTGGTATCAATGCAGTTCTGAATGCAGGGGCCATCAAGCTTAACGATAAATATTACATCGTTGCCAGGGTGGAAGGGTTGGATCGCAAATCATTTTTTGCAGTGGCAGAAAGCGACAATGGTATTGACAATTTTGAATTTTGGGATTTTCCGGTGGAGATGCCGGAAACAGAAAATCCTGATACCAACATTTACGACATTCGTTTGATTCAGCACCAGGATGGCTGGATATATGGCCTGTTCTGTTCTGAGCGTCGCGACCCGGCTGCAAGGCCCGGCGATCAATCTGCAGCTATAGCGCAATGTGGCATTGCACGCACAAAGGATTTGAAGAAATGGGAACGATTGGCTGACTTGAAAACGCCATCTCCCCAGCAAAGAAATGTTGTGTTGCATCCGGAATTTGTAAATGGTAAATATGCTTTTTATACTCGCCCGCAAGATAGTTTCATAGAAGCTGGAAATGGCGGTGGCATTGGCTTTGGTTTAAGTGACAGTATTGAACATGCGGAAGTGAAAGAAGAAATTGTGATAGATAGAAAAGTTTATCACACAGTCTATGAGGCTAAAAATGGTTTGGGTCCTGCGCCGATCAAAACAAAATATGGCTGGCTGCATTTGGCACATGGCGTTCGCCATACCGCGGCAGGATTGCGTTATGTGCTGTATGTATTCATGACGGACTTAAACGACATCACAAAAGTTATTTACAAACCGGCAGGATATTTCATAGCACCGGAAGGTGAAGAGAGGGTAGGAGATGTTTCTAATGTAGTATTTAGCAATGGCTGGATATTGGATGAGGATGGCCGCGTGTTGATTTACTATGCATCTTCAGACACCCGCATGCATGTTGCAGAATCATCCCTTGGGCAACTGCTTGATTATGTAATGAACACAGCGCCTGATGGTCTGCGTTCCGCAACTTCGGTGAATACACTGAATGGTATTATTGAAAAAAATAAGACTTTGGTAAAACGATTCGCCACTACGTAAACAATGAATCTTACGCAATATAAAAACGAGCTGACGGGAGAACTGTACAACATTCTTCAATACTGGATCGATCATGCGATAGATGAAGAATACGGCGGTTTTTATGGAAAGATCGATAATGAAAATAACGTTGACAACAAAGCAGCGAAAGGCTCTGTGCTGAACGCTCGCATTCTCTGGACCTTTGCTGCTGCCTACAATTTCACGAAGGAGAAAAAATATCTCGACGTTGCTGCAAGAGCATTTGACTACATAACAACATATTTTGTTGATAAAGCAAATGGTGGTGTGTACTGGACGGTAGATAATACGGGACAACCGCTTGATACAAAAAAGCAGATATACGCTTTGTCATTTGGGCTATATGCCGTGAGTGAATATTATCGTGCTTCTCATTTGCCGGAGGCGAAAAAAATGGCAAATGATCTGTATGATGCGATTGAAAAATATAGTTACGATACTGTAAAAGGCGGTTATTTCGAAGCATTCACGAAAGATTGGAAACCTATTGCCGATCTTCGCTTAAGCGAGAAAGATGCAAATGAAAAAAAGACAATGAATACTCATTTGCACGTGCTTGAGGCGTACACAAATTTTTATTTGATCGGTGAAGATGCCGGTGTTAAACAAAGTATCCAACGCTTACTAAACGTTTTCGACAAACACATCATTAATCCTCAAAATCATCATCTCGAATTATTTTTTGATGAGAACTGGAATAAAAAAGGAAAAGTCATTTCATACGGCCATGATATAGAGGCGGGCTGGCTGTTACAGGAAGCAGCAGAAGCAATTCATGATGAAGAATGGATCGGTAAGATGAAAACGAACGCCGTTAAAATGGCCGACGCTGCAGCTGAAGGTTTAGATAAAGATGGAGGTTTGTGGTATGAAACAGAGAGCAGTCATTTAATAAAAGAGAAGCACTGGTGGCCGCAGGCAGAAGCTATGGTGGGATTTTTCAACGCGGCACAAGTGAGTGGCGATGAAAAGTATATTCAACGTTCAATAAATAGCTGGCAGTTTACGAAGCAATTTATTTTAGATGCGAAAAATGGTGAATGGTTTTGGGGCGTGAAAGAAGATTATAGCATAATGCCCAACGAGGAAAAAGCCGGTTTATGGAAATGCCCGTATCATAATGGCAGGGCGTGTTTGGAATTGTTAAGAAGGTTGCCGTAGGGGCGAATTGCATTCGCCCTGGTCCGCGCATTTCGAATACTGAATTATGTTCCGCAAGCTTGCGAAACACATTCACATTGTGTTGGGATTAACATTTCACCAGTAATAACGTGAATAATCTAAACCCCTCTGTTCGTTTTACCACACTTTCTCTTAATTTTAAAATCCTTACAATCAACACACATACAATGAAAAAATTACTTGCCATTGCTGCATTGTTTATGCTTTGCACGTCTATGTCTGTGGTACAAAAGAAAAAGAAGGTTATCTTCTTTGGAGACTCCATCACTCAGCAGGGCGCTAAAAAAGGCGGCTATATCGATCTCATTCAAAATACCATCATTCAAAATAACCAGCAGGATCAATACGAATTGATCGGAGCGGGCATTGGTGGCAATAAGGTCTACGACCTCTATTTGCGTTTGGACGATGATGTGCTTGCAAAAAAGCCCGATGTTGTTTTCATTTACATCGGCGTGAATGATGTTTGGCACAAAGTCAGCTCCGGCACGGGAACCGACCAGGATAAGTTTGAAAAATTTTACCAGGCACTTATCAGAAAAATTCAAGCCATAGGCGCGAAAGTAATCGTTTGTACCCCGGCCGTGATTGGCGAGAAGAAAAATGGTGAAAACAACCAGGATAGCGATCTTGACAAATACAGTGCAAGCATTCGTAAAATTGCCAACGACTTCAAACTGCCTGTTATAGACTTGCGCAGAGAATTTACTCAGTACGATAAAGACAACAATCCACAGGACACATCTAAGGGTATCTTAACCGTAGATGGCGTGCATTTGAATGATAAGGGAAATGCGCTGGTGGCGGAGAAAATGTGGATGGAACTAAGTAAGTAATGAGTTGTTGGTTGTTAGTTATTAGTTGTTAGGAGTGAAACTCACCACTCTCAACTCTCCACTCATTTTCAATTTTCAACTTTCAATTTTCAATTCTCATAACAACATATATGAAAAGACTTTCACTCTCTGCACTGGCAATGTTCACCGCAATGGCTGGCTTTTCAAATGTAACGTTGCCGAAAGTATTTGGCAATTCAATGGTGCTGCAACGCAACCAGGCCATTCCTGTTTGGGGTTGGGCAGATAAGAATGAAAAGATCACCGTTCAGTTTAACAAGCAAACGAAAAGCATTAAAGCCGGCAAAGACGGCAAGTGGAAAATTGCTTTGGATGCTGAAGCTGCGGGCGGTCCGTACACGTTATTGGTAAAAGGAAAAAACACTGTAACATTTACGGATGTGCTTGTAGGTGAAGTGTGGGTTTGTTCCGGTCAGTCAAACATGGAGTTTCATGTCGCTGGTGTTAAAAATGCAGTGCAGGAAATTTCAAACGCAAACTATCCGCAAATTCGCCAGGTAGAAATGGTGCATGATTTATCCGGCGTTCCGTTGGAGGACCTCAAACATCCTGCGGATTGGAAACCTGCGACATCGGACAATGTTAAGAACTTCACGGCAGTTGGATATTTTTTTGCAAGAGATTTATTTAACAAATTGCATGTGCCAATCGGTTTGATTCACACGTCATGGGGAGGTACAGATGTAGAAACATGGACGAGTCGTGAAGCTTTTCAAAATAGCGATGAGTTTAAAAAAGTGATCAGCGCTTATCCGCACATCAACACCGATTCGATCGGGCAACTCAGGAAAGCGCAGTTGCAAAATACAATACAAACATTACAAGGCAGTATACCAGATGTCAGTACTGTTGCTGCATGGAAAAATGTAGACTACAATGATGCAAAATGGCCGGATATGAAAATTCCCGGATTGTGGGAAACGAGGCAGCTGCCAGACTTTGACGGTATCGTTTGGTTCAGAAAAACAATTGAAATTGCAGCAGAAGATGCAGGCAAACCGGCGGTGATCGAACTGGGTATGATTGATGACGCCGATGCAACTTATATAAATGGCGTTGCTGTAGGAGGATTGAGTGGTTACAATGTAAAACGTGTGTATAATATTCCTGCGAACGTTTTAAAGGCAGGTAAAAACGTGATTGCTGTTAGGGTAGAAGATACCGGCGGCGGTGGTGGAATTTATGGCGACGAGGAATTTGTAAAATTGACGGTAGGAAGCAAAGTGTTTTCTCTTGCAGGTGCATGGAAGTTTCAGATCGAAGGTTTGATCAACGGTAATCCAACCGCTGGTCCTAATGATTATCCAACTTTGCTCTACAATGCCATGATCAATCCGATCATTCCTTATGGAATCAAAGGCGCGATATGGTACCAGGGTGAGAACAATGCGGGCCGCGCTTATCAATACAGAAAAGCATTTCCGTTAATGATCAGCGATTGGAGACAACGTTGGAACGAAGGCAATTTCCCTTTCTATTTTGTGCAACTGGCAACGTTCAACGCAAACAATGGCACGAGCAAAAACGGAAGTTCATGGGCAGAATTGCGTGAAGCACAAGCCATGACATTGGCATTGCCAAATACAGGGATGTCGATCACCACGGATATTGGCGAGCCGGGAGATATTCACCCGAAAAACAAACAGGATGTTGGTAAACGTCTTGCTGCAATAGCTTTGCACGATACTTACGGCGTTGAGGGAGAATATGAGGGACCTGTTTTTCAATCCATGAGTGTGGAGAGCGGAAAAGCAGTTGTATCATACGCGCACATAGGAAGCGGACTTAGCGTGAAAGACAAATATGGCTATATAAAAGGTTTTGAAATTGCGGGAGCGGATCAGAAGTTCCATTACGCAAAGGCAATCGTTCAGGGAGATAAAGTGATTGTTTGGCAAGACGATGTTGCGAACCCGGCCGCCGTTCGCTACAACTGGGCCGACGATGCGAGTGATGGCAACCTTTACAACAAAGAAGGTTTTCCCGCGGCACCCTTCCGCTCGGATGACTGGAAAGCTGTTACAGCGGAAGTGAAGTACAAGCAGTAATCAGAAATTAGGAATTAGGAATTAGAGGGGCGCCGCAGTGGCGTCTCTTTTTTGTTTTCGACTAGTGGTTGGGTTTATTTAGGTTGATTTCTAAAATGATCAAATAAAAAAAGCCTCTTTTATAAGATATTAAAAAATAATATTAAGTGATTGGCTTTCAGCCTCCTAATTCTTAATTCTTAATTCCTAATTCTTAATTGCGTTTGTTTATCTGCCGCAGTTCCAATATTTTTGCCCGTCTTTTTAAAATACAATAAACAATGGCAAGAACAATTGCATATCGTGAAGCCCTTAGGGAAGCAATGAGTGAAGAGATGAGAAGAGATGAGCGTGTATATTTAATGGGAGAAGAAGTAGCTGAATACAATGGCGCATATAAAGTGAGCCAGGGTATGTTGGCAGAATTCGGTGCGAAAAGAGTAATTGATACACCTATTTCGGAATTGGGTTTTGCTGCGATCAGCGTAGGTTCTGCACAGAACGGATTACGTCCGATCGTTGAGTTCATGACATGGAACTTCGGCGTTCTTGCATTGGATCAAATTTTAAATACGGCGTCAAAAATGCTGGCGATGAGCGGTGGTCAAATCTCTTGTCCTATCGTTTTCCGCGGACCAAACGGTTCTGCTGGTCAGCTGGGCGCTCAACACTCCACGGCTTTTGAAAGTTATTACGCAAATATCCCTGGTTTGAAAGTAGTTTCTCCAAGCAATGGCTACGATGCCAAAGGTTTGTTGAAACAAGCCATTCGTTACGAAGAAGATCCGATCATGTTCATGGAGGCTGAAGTGATGTATGGTGATAAAAGTGAAGTTCCTGAAGAAGAATATTACATTCCATTGGGTAAAGCCGATGTGAAAAAACAAGGTCGCGATGTAACCATCGTTTCCTGGAGCAAAATGATGAAAATCGCCATGGGTGCCGCTGCTGAACTTGAAAAAGAAGGCATCAGTGCTGAGGTGATCGATTTGCGCACCATCCGTCCGCTTGACTGGATGACTGTTTTGGAAAGCGTTAAAAAAACAAATCGCCTTGTAATTGTGGAAGAACAATGGCCTATGTGCGGTGTTTCTTCTGAATTGGCTTACCGCATACAAAAAGAAGGTTTTGATTATTTGGATGCACCTGTTCGTCGTATTACTGCAGCAGATGCTCCTTTGCACTATGCGCCAAACCTTATTGATCTTGCATTACCAAGTGTACCACGTACTATTCAATTAGTGAAAGACGTGATGTACATGAAAAAATAAGTTTGTTTTATACATGAGAGAGGCAAAAGCTCTGGGTAACACCAGGGCTTTGTTGCTTCTGGGAGTTGAAGGAAATTGAAAGTTGAAAATTGAAAATGATTGAGGTTGTGTCATCTCTCACTTGCTCGTAGTTTCGAAAGTTTCGATAAAGTGTTCAATTGCTTTGATAACGGTGCGTATGTCCTGTCGAACTTCATTATCGTGAAATCGCAGGAATTGCATCCCCATCGATTCTAAAATTTGTTGCCTGTGTAGGTCCTTCACTCTTTGTTCTGGAGTAAAATGATAACCACCATCCACTTCAATTACCAGGTTCAAAGGTTTGCAATAAAAGTCCACAATGTAGTTGCCTAAAGGCTTTTGTCTGTTGAAGGTATAGCCTTTCACACTGCCCGCACGCAGTTGCATCCAGAGTAGAATTTCACCTAACGTGGAATGATTGCGCAATTTTCTTGAGAATGTTTTAAGGTTTTTGTTGTAGGGTACGTAGTACATGCGTGAATGTTTGAGAGGTAGTCGAGTCTCGAAGTGAAATGGTTGCAGCGTGCGGGTGAATCCCCCTCGTGAGATTTTTGAAATTCGGAGAGCCTGCCGTCCCCCTTTTTCAAAAGGGGGAGCTCAGCCTCGCTGACTTTCACGAAACCCTATAAGGGGGATTCGCCGCACCTGCACGCTGCCTGCGAAAACCCGCGCGACCTCTGAAATTCATCCAACTCTCTTTGAGCCTCGTCTTACAAACGCCCCCCTTCGCACTCGAATCCTTCGTCTTCGTACATTTAATATTCAAGTATTCGCTTTCCATTTTCAACTCCCTTATTTTTGTTGAATCCTAAATTAAACAACGAATTGCTTTATGAGTACCATTAACAGGCAGGTCCTGACGCTGGATGAATTTACAATTCAGCAGCTGCGAATGTTTCCCAAGGCTACGGGTGAGCTCAGCATGCTTTTACGCGACATTGGTCGTGCTGCAAAAAGAATCAATGTAGAAGTGAACAAAGCAGGACTGGTAGATATTCTCGGCGAGGCCGGTAACACAAATGTGCAGGGCGAAAATGTGAAGAAGCTGGATGTTTTTTCCAACAATCAAATGCTTGGCGTTTTGCGTCACGGCATCAGTTGCGCCGGCATCGGAAGCGAAGAAATGGAGGACATTGTTGTGTTTGATGATCCGGTGAGCAACGACAGCAAATACGTTGTATTGTTCGATCCTTTGGACGGCAGCAGCAATATTGATGTGAATGTTTCCATCGGGACCATTTTCGGTGTGTACAGACGTGTTTCCCCTATTGGAAAACCATGTACAAAAGAAGATTTTTTACAGCCGGGCATCAAGCAAGTGGCTGCGGGTTACATTATCTACGGATCGTCCACGATGCTTGTCTACGCTACGCGCAGGGGCGTGAATGGCTTTACGCTTGACCCCTCTATCGGTGAATTTTGTTTGAGCCATCCCAATATTACAACGCCTGAGTTAGGCAAAATATATTCTGTGAATCACGGTAATTATTATGAATACGATGCCCGCATTCAAAACTACATTACCAATTGCCAGAAGAAAGACAAAACAAACGGTGGTCCTTACACACAACGCTACATCGGCAGCATGGTGAGTGATATGCACCGCAATCTTATACTCGGCGGCATATTCATGTATCCGTCAACAAAAACTTTGCTTACCGGCAAACTGAGGCTGCAATATGAATGCAATCCGTTTGCCTTTATCATTGAAATGGCCGGTGGAAAAGCCACTGATGGCGTTAACAGAATTCTCGACATTCAACCCGAATTTCTGCACCAGCGTTCTCCGTTCTTTGCGGGAAGCAAGGGAATGATGGAAGAACTGGAGCGTTTCTAAAACAGGAACGCAGATTTTCAAGATTGTGATGATTTGTAATGATTTTGTTTTTGTCTTTTGAATCATTATCAAAATAGAAAGGCAGGCTTCTTTAAATAATAAAGCGACCCCTGTTGTAATCCCAACAGGGGTTTTCTTTATAGAAAAATCATAACAAATCGTGACAATCTTGAGAATCTGCGTTCTGTCTCTAAAAATCTTGCGTACCTTGTGGGCTCAAAAGGCTGCACGCAATGAAGACGATCATCTCCGTAAAGAATCTGCAAAAAAAATATGGTGATTTTACAGCAGTAAAGGACATTAGTTTCGATGTGCATGAAGGCGAAATATTTGGTTTGCTCGGTCCAAACGGCGCCGGAAAATCCACTACCCTGGAAATTATAGAAACCTTACGTGACAAGACTTCCGGGGAAGTGATCGTAGATGGATGTAACCTTGATCAGTCTCCGGATGCCATCAAAAAAATTATAGGTGTTCAGCTACAGTCTTCGGGATATTATCCGGGTTTAAATCTTACAGAGCTTATTCATTTGTTTGGCGGTTTGTATAACCGAACGGTAAATCCGCATGAACTATTGGGACTTGTAAATCTTACTGACAAGGCGAGGGCCAAATACAAAGAGCTTAGTGGTGGCCAAAAACAACGTTTCTCCATTGCCACTACGCTTATCAACCAACCGCGAATTATTTTTCTCGACGAACCAACAACAGGATTGGATCCGCAGGCACGACGTAACTTGTGGGATCTGATCAGCGATATACGATCAAAAGGAACAACGGTAATCATCACCACGCACTACATGGATGAAGCAGAGTATTTATGCGACAGGGTAGCTATTGTTGATGCGGGTAGAATCGTTGCTATCAATTCTCCACATCAATTGATCGACAATCTTATTGCATCTGGTTTTGAGCGAACGACCGAAGTGAAAAAAGCAAACCTCGAAGATGTGTTTATTAATTTGACGGGCAAGGAGTGGAGGAAGGAAGAGTAATTGAAAATTGAAAGTTGAAAATTGAAAATGTGGCTTTATGTGCGAGAGCTTTTGCGATGTAAAAACTTTCAACTAGTCGTTTTCAATTGAACAATAATGAAAGGAACTTAGAAGGGATCTTACATAATAACGATTTTTGCTGAACAACATTTGAATATATTCTGTTTTAATAATGACTACCATTATAAACAACATTTTCAATTTTCAACTTTCAATTTTCAACTAACATGGAGGATCTTCGTTACCCAATCGGCAAATTTGAACCGCAGCCATTTTCGCAAGAGCAATTAAGAAAGTGGGCAGATGATATAAAGTATCTGCCGGATCTTTTGGAGAATGCTATTTTGAATTTGGATGAAGCGCAATTGCAAACTCCGTATCGTGATGGTGGCTGGACAATTCAGCAAGTGGTGCACCATGTGCCCGACAGTCACATGAATGCATATATACGTTTCAAACTGGCGCTTACAGAAGATAATCCTACGATAAAACCATACGATGAGGCGGCTTGGGCATTGTTACCTGATGTTGAAAATATTCCAATCAACGTTTCAATTACATTGCTGCATGCATTGCACAATCGCTGGCACAACCTGATCATTAATATCAAAGATGAAGAATGGAACAGAAAAGTTTTTCATCCTGAACATAATAAAGAAATTTCACTCTGGAATCTCCTCGGCATGTACGCATGGCACGGCAAGCATCATGTGATGCATGTGGTGAGGCTAAGAGAAAGAATGGAATGGTAGAGGAAAAGAGGAATTAGGAATTAGAAATTAGGAATTAGTGTGATCGCAACATTTCTAATTCCTAATTCCAAAATCCAAATTCCTGAACAGTATTCGACCTGAAGAATTCTTAATTCCTAATTCTTAATTGTCACCTTATGCATTGGAAAACATTATCATCGCAATACCTAAGTAAACATCATTACTTCACAGCACGTAAAGACAGGTGTCAACGCGAAGACGGAGTAATTGTTGATCCTTACTTTGTAGTGGAAATGCCGCCATCCGCAACGGCCCTCGCGATTACAGAAGATGGGCATGTTGTACTCGTGAAACAATATCGTCACCCGATAGGAGAAGTGGTAATAGAAACGCCGGGCGGCTTTATTGATGAAGATGAAGATTTTGAGCAGGGCATGAGACGCGAACTTCTTGAAGAAACCGGGTATGAATTTTCGCATATCGAACACCTTAGTAAAACTGCCGCTAACCCAGGCGTGTTAAACAATTTCACACATTTGTTTCTTGCAACTGGAGGACGAAAAGTTGGTGAGCAACAGCTCGACCACAATGAAGAGATCGACATAATGCTGGTAACGATCGGTGAAGTAATAGACCTTTTAATGCGCGGACAATTCAAGCAATCCATGCATAGCAATTGCGTTTTTTATGCATTGTTGAAAATGGGAAAATTGAAATTTACAGACGACGAAGAGCAGTAGGGGCGAATTGCATTCGCCCTCCCGCACAGTCGGCGTGCGTGCAAAACATTTTGCATCTGGCCATCGGGTTTTGTATTGACAGAAATCTTCCGGTTTTTAACCCGCCTCTTTTCCGCATTCTACGTAACCGATCGCATTCGCCTGAAACCCTTTGTCAACAATAGTTTCGCGGATCGCATTACAGTGCATTGTTGAGTGGATAATAACGAAAGCCCATACAAATTAAAAAAATAGTATTAGTTTTACTTTAATGGGTAACATTAACATAATTAAGCTGGCAGAAGAACTGAACCTGTCCAAATCCACAGTTTCGAGAGCGTTCAGAGGAGGGAGTGATATCAATCCACAAACCCGCGAGAAGATTCTTGCGAGGGCGAAGGAGCTTAATTTTTTGCCCAACCACCACGCCAGTAATCTCCGAAATCAAAAGAGCAAAACCATCGCAGTGATCGTTCCGGAGATCGCCAACAACTTCTTTTCGAAGGCAATCAACGGGATAGAAAAAGTGGCGAAAGACAAGAGCTATCACGTTTTGATCTATCTCACCGATGATGATTTTCAGAAGGAAGTTTCCTTTGTTACCAGCCTCAGCAATGGCAGGGTAGACGGCATAATCATGTCGGTATCCGGAGAAGATCAGGATCACAGCTATCTGCAGGTTTTAAAAAGAAAGAAAATACCTCTGGTGTTTTTTGATAGAACCTACGAAGACATTGAGACTGCAAGAGTTACTACAAACGACTATCAAAGCAGTTATGAAGCAACAGAACATCTTATAAAAAGCGGCTGTAAGAAAGTTGCCTATCTTGTTGTGAACAAGAATTTATCCATCGGTAAAACCCGTATGCAAGGCTATGTTGATGCGCTAAAGAAAAATAACATTGCATACGATGATCATCTTGTCATCGACTGCAGTAACGAGCTGGAAAAAAATAGAGTCATTCTTCGCAACGTATTTGAAACACTGAAGCCAGACGGCGTGTTTGCATCCGTTGAACGTTTAGCCATCGCATCTTATTACGTTTGTCACGAAATGAATATTTCCATTCCTGATGATGTCAGAGTGATTGGTTTTTCAAGTCTTGAAATATCTCCGCTGTTAAATCCTTCGTTGTCTACTATCACACAACCAGCCTACAAAATGGGAGAGCGGGCCGCAGAATTGTTGTTTGAAATTTTAGAAAAACACGAAGAAGAAAAAGAATTCATAGCCAAAAACATTGTGTTGGATTCTGAGTTGATCCAGCGTCAATCCTCCTCACTCGAACCTGTCGCAATAAGCTAATTTTCCAAAAACTAACTAAGACTTGGGTAGTGTAAACGTTTTTGCACTAACGAGTGTTTGCATACTTTCCGGGAATGTTCCCGGAAAAAACGATTTGCAACTAATTTTAAACCAGTATTTTATCATTTACTATAAAAAATATGTATTCATTTTCTCTAAAAAACAGTTAAAAAATTTGTTTTTGGGAACGTTCCCGATTATTTTTGGCGAAGCTTTCACAATTGATTGCTTAACCAAAAAATTGGGCCAATGAAAAGTTTACACATGGGGAGACTACTGCTTCTCTCGCTCTTCACTTTTATCTATTCTGTAATTTATGCACAAAGCGGAAGCATTTCAGGACAAGTGCTTGATGAAACAAATCAGCCGGTGGCCTTTGCTTCTGTAACCATCAAAGGCGGCACAAGAGGTGCATCTGCCGATGACAAGGGTCATTTCAAAATTTCGATGCCCAACGGTACTTACACAGTTGTTGTAAATGCAGTTGGCTTTTTACAAACTACACAAAATGTAACTGTGAGTGGCAACGATGCAACAGTTCATTTTAGTCTTAAACGCGCTACAACTGATCTTACTGAAGCGGTTGTAATTGGTTATGGTACTGCAAAGAAGAAAGATCTTACCGGTTCTGTAACTTCCATCACTTCGAAAGATTTTCAAAAGGGCGCCATCGCTACTCCTGATCAATTGATCAATGGTAAAGTAGCTGGTGTGCAAATCAGCCCCGATGGTGGTGCGCCAGGCGGTGCAAGCACTATTCGTATTCGCGGAGGTTCTTCTTTGAATGCAAGTAATGATCCTCTGTTTGTGATCGATGGAGTTCCTGTAGACAATTCGAAAAAGAGCGATGGAACATCATCTATCTCTGGTTCTCCAAACCCTCTAAGCCTCATTAACCCAAATGATATTGAATCCATCAACATCCTGAAAGATGCTTCTGCCACTGCTATCTACGGTAACAGGGCGTCTAACGGTGTGATCATCATCACCACCAAAAAAGGTAAAAAAGGTGGCCCTCTTCGTATAAACTTCAACACAACAAATTCAGTTGCCGTAAAGGTTAAGAATCTGGATGTATTAACTGCAGATCAGTTCACACAGGTAGTGAAAAGCCAGGCCGCGATCCAAAACAAACCTTACGCGGTAGATTCTTTAGGAAAAGCTAATACGAACTGGCAGGATGAAATTTATAAACAAGCTTTCACTACCGACAATAACCTGAGTTTTAGCGGTGGTGTTAAAGATCTTCCATATCGTGTGTCTTTGGGATATCTTCACCAGGATGGTATTTTAAAAACAGGTTACCTTTCTCGTGGAAGTGCCGCTATTAATTTAAGTCCAACCCTGTTCGATAATCATCTTCGCATAGACTTCAATATTAAAGGCGTAATCAATGACAACCGCTTTGCCAACTCAGGAGCTGTGGGTGATGCGATTAGAATGGATCCTACAAAACCTGTGTATGATAGCAAATCACCTTATGGCGGTTATTATGAGTGGCAGGATGGTGGTGTTCCAAACACACAGTCAACAAGAAACCCTGTTGCTGATTTGTATTTGAAAAATGACGTTGCTACTGTAAAGAGAAGCATTGGTAATTTGCAGTTGGATTACAAACTTCATTTTCTTCCTGACCTGCGTGCTAATTTGAACCTGGGGTATGACTACACAAGGAGCGACGGTTCTGTGCGTGACGATCCAAGCTGGGCGGCTGCTTACACTACAGGCGGTAGATACCACACCTATCAGCAGGAAACTCATAACAAGCTGTTGGATTTTTACCTGAACTACGTTAAAGATCTTAAAAATATCAAGAGCCATATTGATGTGATGGCCGGTTATTCTTACCAGGATTTTCTTCGCGGTGCTCCCGGATTTTATACTACCAGTATAACAAAAAATAATCCAAACAATCCTCCCATATATACAAAACCAGATTCTACACAACACACACTGGTTTCTTTTTATGGCAGGTTGAATTATACTTACAACAACAAGTATATGTTGACTGCAACTATTCGTCGTGATGGTTCATCACGCTTCAGTCCCGATACTCGTTGGGGTAACTTCCCATCCATCGCATTGGCGTGGAGAGTTAGCGAAGAAGATTTTCTTAAGTCTTCCAAAACTATCTCTAACCTGAAACTTAGATTGGGTTACGGTACTACAGGTCAGCAGGACATTACTGCGAGCGACTATCCTTACCTTCCTTCTTACAGCATCAGTACAGGTACAACAAGATATCTGTTTGGGGATAGCGCTTACTACATGTATCGTGGTGCTCCTTACGATGCGAACATTAAATGGGAAACAACAACTACTTCAAACGTTGGCCTTGACTTCGGATTGTATAAAGACAGGATCAGTGGTAGCATTGATGTGTACTACAAAAAAACAAACAACCTGATTTCTGATATTCCGGTTGCAGCAGGTTCAAACCTTAGTAACCACGTGTTAACCAACGTAGGTAATATTGAGAACAGAGGTGTTGAATTTGTAGTGAATGCTATACCGGTTACCAACAAAGATTTTCAATGGAACCTCGGATTCAACTTCACCTGGAATGAAAGTAAGATCACCAAACTTTCTACTGTTAGTGATCCATCTTCACCCGGTGTAATTGTTGGTGGTATATCTGGTGGTACTGGTAACAAGATTCAAATACATTCTGTTAACTATGCTCCATACACTTTCTGGGTATATAAACAAGTATATGATCAAACAGGCAAACCGATCGAAGGTGTATATGCAGATGTAAATAACAAAGGCAGTGGCAATCTTTTCTATCACTACAAATCTCCTGCGCCGCAATACATGCTGGGCTTCAATTCCCAGTTTAGCTACAAAGACTGGAACCTTAGCTTTGTGTTGAGATCTAACATTGGTAACTATGTTTACAACAACGTTAAATCAAACCGCGCAGCATATTCAGTAGTTATTGATGCAAATAAATATTTAGGAAACACAGTACCGGATGTTCTTTTCACTGGTTTTAATAACCCTCAATTCTATTCTGACTATTATGTAGAAAATGCGTCTTTCCTGCGCATGGACAATCTACAGATTGGCTACAACTTTGGTAAAATAGGAAAGAATGTAAACCTCCGTTTGTCAGCAATTGCCCAAAACTTATTTGTGATTACGAAGTATACAGGAATTGATCCTGAGATATACAGTGGCATTGACAATAATATTTATCCTAAAACGAGAATTTTCTCACTTGGTGCAAGTGTTGATTTTTAATCCTGAAAATTTAGAAAAATCATGACAAACAAAAATATATCGAAACTGATTATAGCGGGAGCAATAGCGTTGACCTCCTGCACAAAGGACCTGGATCGTAAGCCGATCGTGGATGTTACATCAGACGTGGTTTACAGCAGTCCTGCAACTATTAAGGAAGCATTCGCGAAATTGTATGGTGGCCTTTCATTGAGTGGGCAGGACGGTACAAATGGTGTACCCGTTGCCGATATCGATGCGCCCGACGTTGGATCCAACGGCTATCTCAGAAACTATTGGGAAGTGGAAGAGATTACGACAGACGAGGCCATTATAGCGTGGAATGATGGTGACCTGCAGAATTACAATACGAATAACTGGACCGCGAATAACGGTTACATCAAGCTTACTTATAACCGTATTTACTTTAACATCAGCCAGTGTAATGAGTTCCTGCGCCAGTTGCCTGATTCTAAAGTAAACAGTTTTCCTGCGGCTGATGCTGCGAATATTAACGGCTTCAAACAAGAGGCCCGTTTCCTTCGTGCATTGTTCTATTGGAACGCATTGGATCTGTTTGGAGATGTTCCCGTTACCACAGAAAAAGATCCCGTGGGTAACTTCTCTCCAAAACAAATGGCCAGAGCTGACCTGTTCAAATATGTAGAGTCTGAACTTTTGGACATTCAAAATTCAGTGCCTGATGCCGGTAAAAACGAATATGGACGCGCAGATAAAGGGGCAGTGTGGATGCTGTTGGCAAAATTGTATTTGAATGCGAAAGTATATACCAACACAGATCGTAGCACTGATGCGATTACTTACGCAAACAAAATAATTTCATCCGGAGCATATAATCTGTCCGCTAACTACGCTAATTTGTTTTTGACAGACAGCCGCACGACTTCCAAAGAAATTATATTCCCTATTCGTGCAAATGGTATGACATCACAATCATATAGCAACACGAGTTTTATAATTCACGCTTCTACCGGTGGAAAAATGAGTCCATCAGATTATGGTGTAATTGGGTCATGGTCCGGTTTGAGAACAAGAAAGGAAATGGTTGTTAAATTTCCTGACTTAGATTCAAGAAAAATGTTCTTTACGGAGGGTCAAACATTAGACATCAACAGCATCACAGATTTTTCAAACGGATACGCGGTAACAAAATATAAAAACCTTAGTTCAACAGGTGCGGTAGGTTCCGATGCAAATGGCACTTTCGTGGACACAGATTTTCCGATGTTCCGCCTTGGCGATGTATACCTGATATATGCTGAAGCGGTATTGAGAGGTGGCGCAGGTGGAGACAGGCCAACAGCTTTGGGTTATATCAATGCACTTAGAAAAAGAGCGTATGGTGGCACGCAAGGAAATATTACAGATGCACAAATGACATTGGACCTGATATTGGATGAAAGAGTAAGAGAATTATACTGGGAAGCGCATAGAAGAACTGACCTCGTTCGTTTTGGAAAATATACAGGTGGCACTTACATATGGCAGTGGAAAGGGGGTGTGCAGCCAGGAACAAGCATTGACGACAGGTTTAACCTGTTCCCAATTCCGACAACGGACTTAACTGCAAACCCAACTTTAAAACCGACCCCGGGATACTAATACAATTGCCAAAACAAAAACTAATTACAGATGAAACTGATATTTAAATTACTAAGTGTTGTTGTTGCGTCAATCGTGTTGTTTGCCTCCTGCAAAAAGGATGAGAACAGAGCTGTTTTGACGCTGCCAAAAGGTGCGGCAACAAAGCTTACAGCTAATCCAACAACCGTTGTTCTCACCAGTGATTCTGCTAGCGCAAATAGCACAGCAATTACTTTTACCTGGCCCGCGGTAAATTATGGATACAACGCGCTGGCTACCTACACACTTGAGTTTTCTTTGCCGGCAGATACGTTTAAGAAAGTTCAATCAGTGCTTGTTGGTTCCAGTATTTTGACACAACAATTTAAAGGCGTCGACTTCAACCAGATTGCTCTTTTACTGGGCATGACCCCTGCGGTATCCGGTAAAATGCTGGCGAGAGTGAGGAGTGATTTGAAAACAGATAAAGACGCCAACTCGAACGTTCCGTCTTCTTTTTCTGATACGCTTACACTTACTGTGACACCGTATTCAACAAAACCGGTTCCCAAATATCCGGTGCCCGATAGTTTGTACATTGTTGGAAGCGCGACCGATGGCGGCTGGGCAAATCCTGTTCCTTGGCCAAACCAGAAGTTTACAAAACTGGATGATAACACGTTTGGTATCATTGTCCATTTAACTGGCGGACAAGAGTATCTTTTCTTACCTAAGAATGGTGACTGGGGCCATAAATACAATGTGACAAGCAACACAGATCCAGCATTAAAACTGGGTGGACCATTTGTTCCGGATGGAGGCAATTTGAATATCCCTGGTCCTGATGCAACAGGTAACTACAAAATTATTGTTGACTTTGTAAAAGGAACCTATACCGTTTCTCCATTTGATATCACCACGATCCCTGCAAATCTGTATATCGTTGGTGATGCAACTGCAGGAGGTTGGAACAATCCTCTTCCTCCTGCTATGCAAACGTCGCAAACGTTTACCAAGATTGGAACATCAACCTTCCAGCTAACAATAAACCTAACCTCTGGTAAAGGATATTTGTTGATTCCGGTTAATGGCAGCTGGGATCACAAATATGCAGTTGCTGATGGCAAGAATAATGCATACAAATCTGGTGGAGCATTCATAGCAGATTCAGGTGACAACATACCTTCTCCTGATCAAAGTGGCAATTATAAAATAACTGTAAGTTTTGTGAACAACACTTACACAGTTACCCAATAGGCTGCCTGGAATAAAAAATAATCTTCAAAAGAAGCACCGGCTGTCATCAACTGGTCTGCCGGTGCTTCTTAACGGTATTTTATTTTACAGCATCTTCAATAACGGCAATCAAACTACTGATAAGTAAAAAATCAAGAGTAAAAAGTAAAAAGGTTCGTGACAGCACAGCCAACGTTTTAAAGTTAGAGATAACAGAGTGCAGGGAGGAAGCTTTTGACTTTTGAATTTTTTACTTTTTACTTAACATGAAGGTGCTCAATTTTTATTGTTTAAATGTTTAACTCTTCCTGTTGATACAACAATAAAGCAATGAACAGACAAATCCTTTTTATTACTTTTCTTACTTTTTTTGTTAGTCATTTAGCTGCTCAGTCAATCGCATCCCTTGATCGTGTGGAGCCTATGAATTGGTGGACTGGCATGCAAAATCCAAAATTGCAATTGCTCATTCATGGAAATAACATCGCTGCACGCGAAGTGCAGTTGAGCAATTATCCCGGCGTAACACTTGAGAAAATAAACAAAGTCGAAAATGCCAACTACCTTTTCATTGACCTTACGATCGCCGCGAATACACAGCCGGGAAGTTTTACCATTACATTCTTATCAAAAAACAAGAAAGAAAAAAAGCTTACTTACAACTACGAACTGAAAGCAAAAAACACAAGTGCGGTAAGAGCACAGGGTGTTACCAACAAGGATTTGATTTATTTAATCATGCCCGACCGTTTTGCCAACGGCGATAAAACAAATGATATTGTTAAAGGCATGCGCGAAACAACCATCAATCGCGATTCAATGTATTACAGGCACGGTGGTGATATCCAGGGTGTAATTGATCATTTGGACTACATCAGGGACCTTGGTATCACAACCATTTGGATGACTCCTGAAATTGAAAACGATATGCCGCATGCTTCCTATCATGGATATGCTGCGACAGATTTTTACAAAATTGATCCACGTTATGGCACCAACGATTTGTACAAAACATACGTTGACAAATGCCATGAGAAAGGATTGAAAGTAATTAAAGATGTTGTGCCCAATCACTGCGGAAGTGAAAGCTGGTTCATGCATGACATGCCAATGAAAGACTGGGTACATGTTTGGCCCAAATACACACAAACGACTTATAAAGACCAGCCGGCAATGGATCCCCACAGAGCCGAAATGGACTGGAAGTTACAAGTTGATGGATGGTTCGTTCATTCCATGCCTGACATGAATGAAAGCAATCCTTACGTTGCAAATTACCTTACACAAAACTATATCTGGTGGATAGAGTATGCTGGAATAGATGGTTTCAGAATTGATACCTATCCCTACAATGATCTTCAGTTTATGGCAAACTGGATGACAGCCGTAAAGAACGAGTATCCTAAGTTTACCATCTTCGGTGAAGCGCTTGTACACTCAATTCCAAGCCAGGCTTACTACTGCGATGGCAATATGATCAACCAGGGATTTGATACAAAACTTCCGGGTGTGACAGATGTTGCAGTTAAAGACGGGATCTATGAGTCTCTAAACGGAAAGTTCGGATGGATGGAAGGTGTGTCGAGCATCTACAACGTGCTTTCGCAGGACTTCCTTTACAAAGATCCTACACGCAATCTTGTGTTCATGGACAACCACGACATGAGCCGTTATTACTCCATGGTAAAAGAAGACCTTAATAAATACAAAGCTGGATTGGCGATGCTGTTGACCACACGCGGCATTCCCGAAATATATTACGGCACAGAGATTTTAATGAAAAATTTCTCTGACCCGGATGGTAAAGTGCGTGAAGATTTTAAAGGTGGCTGGGCCGAAGACAAAGTAAACAAATTCACCTCACACGGAAGAGATGAAAAAGAAAATGAAGCGTTCAACTTCATTAAAAAACTGGCGAACTACAGAAAAAATTCAGAAGCGTTACAAACAGGAAAATTAATGCAGTACGTGCCTGAAAACGGCGTGTACGTTTACTTCCGTTATACCGGCAACAAAACAGTGATGATCGTTTTCAACAGCAACGATAAAGAAACTGCTGTTGCGACAAAACGCTTTGAAGAAGGAATGGGGAATCACAAAACTGCAAAGAACGTAATGACGGATGCTGTACTTACCAACATAGATACATTGAATGTGCCGGCGATGACAACGTGGGTACTTGAACTTCAGTGAGTGGAGAGTTGAGAGTTAGTTGAAAATTGAAAGTTGAAAATTGAAAATTCTTTGGGTATCAAACTGCAAAACGACTTCAGTTATTCAGTTAATCAGTTATTCAGTTACTCAGTTATTAAAGCATCCTTCGCGCCCTTGGATTTTCCCTTTGCGCCTTTGCGTGAAAAAACAAAAAAACAAAACACATGACCGAAACAGTAGCGAACGAAAAATATCCGATCTCAAATTTTAAATCCAAAAACATCACGGCCTGCATCTTCGATCTTGATGGAGTATTGGTAGACACAGCGGGCTATCATTACCAGGCATGGAGGCTAATGGCGAATGATTTAGGATTTGATTTCACAGAATTGCAAAATGAAAAATTGAAAGGCGTAAGCAGGATCGATTCTTTGAAACTGATATTGGGTTGGGGAAATGTGACAAAAAATGACGAAGAGATGCAGGTGCTGGCGAAGAAGAAAAATGATGACTACCTGGAAATGGTCGGGCAGATGACACCCGAAAATCTGTTGCCCGGGGCATCTGACTTGTTGAAATATTTAAAAGCAAACGGTTACAAAATAGCCTTGGGATCAGCAAGTAAAAATGCAAAGTTGATACTTGATAAAACCGGCGTGTTGCCTTTATTCGATGCAATTGTTGACGGTAACATTGTAACAAGCTCAAAGCCTGATCCGCAGGTGTTTTTGAAAGCCGCGGAATTGTTAAATGAACAGCCGGAAAACTGTGTGGTGTTTGAAGATGCGGAAGCCGGTGTGGAAGCTGCAATCAGAGGTAAAATGCATGTAATAGGAGTAGGCGATAAAAATATTCTGGCAGATGCAGATGCTGTCGTACGATCTCTCCAGGAAATAGAATTGATATAAACAAGTAAAAAGTAAAAATTCAAAAACTGTCATTCAACGAGTCTTGAGTGTGGGGTATCGTTTTGACTTTTGCCTTTTGAATTTTGAATTCAAAAAAAGCGTTGCATGAAAAACTATATAATAAAAGACGAGTGGAATATTATTGAAGAAGGCTTTGATCCGGCTTTAAATAAAATATCTGAAAGTTTATTTAGCCTGGGTAATGGCCGCATGGGACAAAGAGGAAATTTTGAAGAAAAATATTCCGGTGAAACGCTGCAGGGAAATTATATAGCAGGCGTTTATTACCCCGATAAAACCCGTGTGGGTTGGTGGAAAAATGGCTATCCTGAATATTTTGCGAAGGTTCTTAATGCTGCCAACTGGATAGGAATTGATGTAGTGGTAGAAGGAGAAACGCTGGATCTGCATGCATGCAGTGTTGAAGATTTTAAGCGTGTGTTGAATATGAAAGAAGGTTATTTGCAAAGAAGCTTTGTGGCAACATTGCAAAACGGAAAGCAGATTGCAGTTATGTCAACACGTTTCTGCAGCATTACTAATGATGAAGCGGGATTAATTAAGTACTCTGTAGTACCGCTCAACTTTAGCGGTACTGTAACTTTCAAACCTTTTATTGATGGCGATATTGCCAACCAGGATTCTAACTATGACGAAAAATTCTGGGATGAAGTAAACAGAGAAGTGCTGGTAGATAGCGCCTACATTACACTACGAACAAAGAAAACAGCATTCGAGGTTTGTACAGGTGCAAAGTTTGCTGTAACACAAAACGGGAAATCGATAAATGTACAGGCGCAACAATTAAGCAAAGAAAAATTCGTTGGTCATTCATTTGACTTAGCAGTTAATACAAATGAAGAAACTGTTTTGTATAAATATGCTGCGAACGTTTCTTCACAGAACTATTCGAAAGACAAGCTGGTGGCTCGTTGCAAAGAAGTGGTAGAAGATGTTTTTGTGCAGGGATTTGATAACATGCTTTCACAACAAAGAGAAGCATGGGCACATAAATGGAGTGAAAGCGACATTGTGATAGAAGGAGATGTGGCGGCACAACAAGCCATCAGGTTCAATATTTTTCAATTGAATCAAACCTATACAGGTGAAGATGCAAGATTGAACATTGGTCCGAAGGGCTTTACGGGAGAGAAATACGGAGGATCTACTTATTGGGATACTGAAGCATATTGTGTTCCATTCTATTTATCAACAGCAGATGCGCAGGTTGCCAGAAACTTGTTGTACTACCGTTACCAGCAGCTTGGAAAAGCAATTGAAAATAGCGCAAAGCTAGGATTTACCAACGGTGCAGCGTTGTTTCCAATGGTAACGATCAACGGTGAAGAGTGTCACAACGAGTGGGAAATTACATTCGAAGAAATTCATCGCAACGGCGCCATAGCCTACGCCATTTACAATTACACACGTTATACCGGCGATACCACGTACGTGAAAGAATACGGATTGGAAGTCCTGATAGGTATCGCTCGTTTTTGGGCGCAACGAGTAAACTGGAGCAATGACAAGCAACAGTATGTAATGCTTGGTGTGACGGGCCCGAACGAGTATGAAAACAATATCAACAACAACTGGTACACTAACTATATTGCCAGCTGGTGCTTGCAATATGCAATCGAGTCTATCGATTCAGTGAAAAGTGCCGATCTTGATTTTTACAATAGTCTTATTAAGCGACTGCAATTTAACGAGGCGATTGAAAGAGAAAAATGGTCGCACATTATTGATCACATGTATTATCCCGAAGACAAGCACTTGGGCGTTTTTCTTCAACAGGATGGATACATGGACAAAGAGCAAGTGTTGGTGAAAGATCTTCCGGTATCACAGAGACCGATCAATCAAAAGTGGAGCTGGGATAGAATTCTGCGCTCGTGCTTTATCAAGCAAGCTGACGTTTTACAAGGAATTTATTTCTTCGAAGACAAATTTGAACAGGAAACCATTCGCCGCAATTTCGACTTCTATGAGGCAAGAACAGTGCATGAAAGTTCATTGTCCCCTTGCGTGCATGCTATCCTTGCAGCAAAACTTGGGTATGAAGAGAAGGCGTATGAAATGTATTTGCGCACTGCAAGACTTGATTTGGATGATTACAATAACGATACCGAAGATGGTTTGCACATCACCTCAATGGCAGGCACATGGATGAGCGTGGTGCAGGGATTTGCAGGCATGCGTGTGCATGAAGGGCAGCTGCATTTCAGTCCGTTTATTCCGGGTAAGTGGAAGTCATTTTGCTTCAATATCAATTTCCGCGGAGCGGTGTTGAGTGTTGAGATCAATAGAGAATACGTGAGAATAATAAATAGGTCCGGTGTTGATGTGGCTATTGTGGTTAAAAACAGTTATCTGCTTAAGGGCAATGAAGTAATGGAGATTCAAATCAGAGAGGAGGAAGTCGTTAGGAATTAATAATTAAAAATTTATAGGGTTGGCTCTTAACATAGAGTGCTTTGTGTGCCGTGTGAGAAGAGTTAAGCAAAGGAAAAATCAGCGCAAATCATGACAATCAGCGTCATCTGCGTGCTCACTAATATGAAACAAAATTGCTCCATATTGTTGTTGTTGGCAATGCTCGCCGCATGCAATGCACCTGTTTCCAAAAATGGGAAACAGGCTGCAGCTGGCGACAGCGTGCATAACAACAAGCTCATCATTTATCAGATGCTCACGCGTTTGTTTGGTAATAAAAATACAACCAATAAATACTACGGCTCCGCAGAAGAAAATGGTGTAGGAAAGTTCGGCGATATAAATGACAAAGCGCTGGACTCGTTGAAAACACTGGGCATCACGCATGTTTGGTACACCGGTGTCATTGAGCATGCGGATATGCAGGATTATTCTTCATCCGGCATCCGGGTTGATGATCCTGATGTGGTGAAGGGAAGAGCTGGTTCGCCGTATGCAATCAAAGATTATTATGACGTAGATCCAGATCTTGCAAACGACGTAAAAAACAGGATGCAGGAATTTGAATCGCTGGTGAAGCGTACACATGATCATGGCTTAAAAGTTATCATTGATTTTGTGCCAAATCATGTGGCCCGTACTTATCATTCAGACGCGAAACCCGCTAATGTGGCTGATTTTGGCGCCAATGATGACGTTAAAAAAGCGTTTGATACCCAAAATGATTTTTACTACATCCCTGGAAAGTCATTTGTTGTACCCAAGGGCGTGAATGCAGGAGGCAAGGATTTCAAAAGCCCGCTAAAGGATAACAAGTTCAAAGAAGTGCCTGCAAAAGCAACAGGTAACGACGTGTTTAGCGAAGCGCCATCAATCAATGATTGGTATGAAACCATTAAGTTGAACTACGGTATCGAATATAAAAATGGACAAACAAAACATTTCGATCCCCAACCTTCCGTTTGGGGCAAGATGCGTGATATACTGGTGTTTTGGGCGAATAAACATGTAGACGGATTCCGCTGTGACGCGGCGGAAATGGTGCCTGTTGAGTTTTGGGAATGGGTAATCCCGCAAATTAAAAAAGTAAATCCCGAGGTTGTCTTCATAGCAGAAGCATACAATCCGAAAGAATATCAGCAATATCTCAAACAAGGAAAATTTGATTACCTGTACGACAAAGTTGGTTTGTATGATGCGGTGAAAAGGCTCATTAAAAATGATTCGCTTGCAAATACCAATGACATTGTAAACCTCGCCACAGCGGACAGTGCCATTTCAAACAACCTGGTTCGCTTCCTTGAAAATCATGATGAAGAAAGAATCGCGTCGAAGGGATTTGCACAAAAAGGAGAGAATGGTATTCCTGGAATGATCGTGTCGGCAACGCTTTCCGGCGGTCCGGCGATGATTTACTTCGGACAGGAAGTAGGAGAGCATGGCGATGGTAAAGAAGGTTTTAGCGGAGAAGACAATCGAACAACTTTGTTTGATTATTGGGGCGTTCCAGCGCAGCAGGCATGGATGAACAATGGTGCATTCGACGGCAGGGCCTTATCAGAAGATCAGAAGAAGTTAAGATCATTTTACACAACGCTACTCAGCTATTGCAAAAACAGTGACGTCATTAAATACGGCAAGTTGTCAATGCTTACAAATGAAGGGCTTGACAAAAAGTCGATTGCTTACGTTCGCAACATGGGAGACAAAATTGTACTGGTGGTAGTCAATTTTAATCGCGATAAAACGATCAAATTTAATGCGCAATTGCCAACAAATTTGCTCGATGGAAAGAAAGGAAAAACTGTTGCAGTCAAAGAAATTTTAAGTGAAAAAAATATTGAAATAAATGATGTCTCAAAAGG
>Ga0318567_10000161_pt1 | contig 30243 bp, 20 predicted proteins | sample GRESIP088b5f20_FD_203691 | JGI IMG/M metagenome (GOLD analysis project Ga0318567, IMG submission 203691) | Tropical soil microbial communities from Luquillo Experimental Forest, Puerto Rico - GRE.SIPMG.088b5f20 | ecosystem: Environmental > Terrestrial > Soil > Tropical forest > Bulk soil...
TTCTACACTGATATATTTAAGTACTCCATCCGGTATTGATGTGTTGAATACTTCCACAAATAAAATTAACCTATTATTAAAAAATGATTCTCAAAACAATAAACTTTCAGATTTGATCGTCAACAATGCTCTGGTTGATCGGAGAAACCAGTTTTGGATTGCTACGGATAATGGAATTAATGTATATAATCCAGAAACTAAAACGATTAAATATATCAATAAATCCAGCGGATTGTCGAGTGACCAGATTGTATCGTTGATTGAGGATAATAATGGGAATATTTGGGCAGGAACCCGAAATGGCTTGGCGCGAATATCCTGCACTCAAAATCCGACTACTAAAAAATATGAATATAATGTGGCTTCCTTTGATGAAAACGATGGATTGTTGAGTTCAATTTTTAATCAGAATGCAATTTACAAAGACAAGCAAGGGAAAATTTATATTGGATGTACGAAAGGTTACACTGAATTTGATCCCCAGAATATTCATTTCAATAATATTGTTCCGAAGCCCCGGTTCACGGAGTTGCTTATTGGAAACGAAGAGATTAAACCATGGATTAAATTTAAGAGACGAATTGTTCTAGATGGTTCTATTGCTTTAAAAGACCGTATAGAACTACATTACGATGAAAAAAACTTTACCGTGAATTTTTCTGCGATGAGTTATATTCATCCGCAAAAAAACAGATACCGGTATAAGTTGAAAGGTTTTGATGAGGACTGGATTGAAGCCAGAAATGGAATTGGCTCGGCAACATATTCTAACCTGAATCAGGGGACTTATCAACTGATTGTTTATGCAAGTAATAATGATAATGTGTGGAGTACGAGTCCGCTTATTCTGGAGATAATCATTCTGCCTCCATTTTGGTTAAGCTGGTGGGCTTATATTGTCTATTTTATTGCTGCAATACTATTGTTTTGGTACGTTGTCAACTATAGTTTGCGTAGGCAAATGCGTGAATTTGAAAATAATAATAAGGTCAGGGAAGCCAAACAGTTGCATGAAATTGATGAAATGAAATTCAGATTTTTCACGAATATAAGCCATGAGTTTCGGACTCCGCTAACGCTGATTATTAATCCCGTAGAAAAACTATTAGCTGAAGCCAAGACGGAACAGGAAAAGACATTGCTTTCCATTATTAACCGGAATGCACATGGATTGCTGGAATTAGTAAATCAATTGTTGGATTTCAGAAAGCTTGATGTGCACAAAGACTCGTTGAATATATCGGTAGGTGATGTGGTGGCATACATTAAAGATATCTGCTATTCGTTTACAGACCTGGCAAATCAAAAATCGATTAATTTCTCGTTTTCAACGTCAATATCGGAACTTAGAATGGAGTTCGATCCGGTAAAGATGAAGAAGATTGTTTTTAATCTTCTTTCCAATGCTTTTAAATTTACTCCGCATGATGGAAGAGTTGATGTGAATATAAGCTTGATCCAGCAATTGAATGAAGAAAAGAAAACGCTTAAAATTGTTGTCTCAGATAGTGGAATCGGTATTCCCGCCAAAGACCTTGACCGTATTTTTGAGCGATTCTATCGGGTGGAAAATGCCGAAAATGGTCATCAAACAGGAACGGGGGTTGGGCTCCATATTGTGAGTGAATATGTGAAACTTCACGAAGGTGTTATTGGGGTTGAAAGCCAAATTGGGAAAGGTTCTACGTTTACGGTCATGATTCCTGCGAACCAGCATATTCAAGAGGAAGTTATCTCGCAAAAACTCATTGTGGAAGAGCAACCTGTGGATACAATTGTAGAAAATGAAGTTGCTGCAGAAGATCAGCGTACAAAACTGCCACTTATGTTGGTAGTGGATGATAACCCTGATTTCCGGAATTTTATTGCTGCTATGTTTGTTGATAAGTATAGGATTCTAAAAGCTGAAGATGGTGAGATTGCTTATCAAATGATTCTGGAAAAGATGCCTGATCTAATTATCTGCGATGTGATGATGCCCAATATGGATGGCTTTGAACTTTGTAAATTAGTTAAGGAAGATATTCGTATTTCGCATATTCCTATAATCTTGCTTACAGCTAAGGCCGGAGATGAAAATAAATATAAAGGACTTGAAGCAGGAGCTGAAGATTATATTTCGAAACCTTTCAATATGGAAATGCTTTCGCTGAAAGTAAACCGGATTATAGAAAGGCAAAAGAAAACCCGGGATCAGTTTAAAAATAAAGTAGACATCGCTACCAGTGAAGTGGAAATCGTTTCCATGGATGAAAAATTTGTAAAAAAGGCGGTTGCTTTAGTTGAGGCAAACATTTCGGCAAGTGAGTTCTTGGTCGAAGATTTATGCCGCGAAATGGGAATGAGTCGGGTGTATTTTTATAAAAAGATTTTGTCGCTTACCGATAAAACACCGTCAGAATTTATTCGGTTTATCCGATTGAAACGTGCTGCCGATTTATTGGAACGGAGCCAGCTATTTGTCAATGAGGTGGCGTTTCAGGTTGGGTTCAATGACCCTAAGTATTTCCGTAAATACTTCAAAGATGAATTTGGTGTAAGTCCCAATGAGTATAAAAAGAAGTTTGTAAATTAGGCTTGAGTCTTGATAAGGCATCTGTTTTTTATATATTTGTTGCAATTTTGCTACAGAATTGCTTGTCTTGTCGAATTTGCTGTAATTATTGCTACAAAAGATTGTTGTTATTTAAAAATTTGATTATAACTTTGTGCATTCAAATAAATGTTTCTATGACAGCTTATTGAATTCCGACTCTATAAATCAGTATTAATCCAATCAACGAAGTTGCAGTTATGAAGAAAATTTGTAGTCTCATTGTTATCTTGATCGCATCTCATTTTGCGGTATCAGCCCAGTATAATAAAGGTTCAATTTACATTGATGGGAACGTTAGTTATAATAACGATAACTTTAATGTTGCAACATTACAGGTTGGTTCCGATATTTCCAGAAAGTCTCATAATCTTATATTTTCTCCCAACATTGGATACTTTCTTGCAAATAATTTTGCTATAGGAGTGGGGTTGGAATATCAATCTTTATACAATACTAAAACCTCAATAACCGAGAGTTCTTTTAATAGCGGAATCTTGGATCATCAAATTTTCGATATAACATCTAGCAAATGGAATGAACTGGCTCCAACTGTTTTTGCTAAATATATTTTCCCTATTTCAGATAAAATCAGCTTTTCTTTGAAGGCGAAATTTTCACACGGATTGCTGACTGATGAGGTTTCTGTTAATTCTACGACAATTAATTATGATACGCAAGGAAAAGTGACAAATCAAACTACGGGGAGTGTGTTAAGTGACAAACCATCGAAGCAAACGAATAGATTTAGCCTTTCGCCCGAGTTTCAATATCTGATTACAGATAAAATTGGTTTGCAAGTAAATTTCACCGGATTAAGCTATAATTCAATTCCGGTGATTAATCAATCTTATGAAACATTGGATGGAGTTACTTTTAATAATGTGATTAATTATGGAACTGAGAAAACTACAACATTTAATATTAATCCATCTTCCTGGAGTTTTGGTTTGTTTATTCTTTTGGGAGGGAAAGGATCAAAAGAGACAAAAGAACCTAAATAGGTAGTAGGTTACATGTAAACTTTATAAAATGAACAGATCATTTCGTCAGGAATGATCTGTTCATTTTAATACATACAAACCCTCAAAAGGAAACATCTCACTCGGTTTTATATCCTGAATAACCGTATTTTTGCATTGACTATTAAATCAATGTACAAAATGAGAATCAACTCTTTTCTTTTCGGTTTATTGTTTCTCGCGTTGGGATTTTCAACATCTGCTCAAACAACTTTCCCATTTCAAAATACATCGCTGTCGGATGATTCTCGCATAGATAATTTGCTTTCGTTGTTGACTCTCGACGAAAAAGTAAATGGTCTTTCTACCAATTTGGGTGTTCCCCGTTTGGGTATTCGTAATACCGGACACTCCGAGGGATTGCACGGTATGGCGCTCGGTGGTCCCGGTAATTGGGGTGACTTTTCTGCAGTTGGTCACATTCCTAAAACTTATCCAACAACTATCTTTCCACAAGCTTACGGACTCGGTGAGACTTGGGATACGGAACTGATTCAAAAAGTGGCTGATGTTGAAGCTACTGAAATACGTTTTTATACACAGAATCCAAATTTGCAAAAAGGAGGTCTGGTAATGCGTGCTCCTAATGCCGACTTGGCGCGCGATCCACGTTGGGGACGTACGGAAGAAAGCTATGGTGAAGATGCATTTTTGGGTTCGCGACTTACAGTGGCTTTTGTAAAAGGATTACAAGGGAACGATCCGAAATACTGGAAATCCGCTTCGCTCATGAAGCATTTCCTGGCTAACAGTAATGAGGATGGGCGCGATTCGACTTCGTCGAATTTTGATGAACGACTTTTCCGCGAATATTATTCTTTTCCTTTTTATAAAGGTATTACTGAAGGTGGATCTAGGGCATTTATGGCTTCGTATAATGCCTGGAATGGCATACCGATGACGGTAAATCCGGTATTGAAAAAGATTACCCGAGACGAATGGGGTAACAACGGTATTATTTGCACGGATGGTGGAGCGCTTACTTTGCTGGTAAATGCACACAAAGCATTCCCAACAATGACTGAAGGTACTGCGGCTGTGGTGAAAGCTTCGGTAGGTCAATTTCTCGACACATTTAAACCCTACATCTATGAAGCATTAAAGAAAGGTTTGTTGACTGAGAAAGATATAGATAATGCTATTCGAGGGAATTTTTATGTAGCTCTGAAACTGGGATTGCTGGATGGCGATCAAACTAAACTGCCGTATGCAAACATTGGCGTGACCGATACGGTTTCGCCTTGGAATAACCCGCAGATCAAAGCTTTTGTCCGAGAAGTAACGTCTAAATCAGTGGTTTTGCTCAAGAATAGCTCGGATCTGTTGCCACTAAATAAATTGAAAATCAAATCCATTGCCGTTATCGGACCGCGGGCTGATGAAGTTCTACTCGACTGGTACAGCGGAACGCCACCTTATTCAGTAACTATTTTGCAGGGAATCAAGAATGCTGTTGGAAAAGATGTTGAGGTGTTTTATGCTCCGTCCGACCAAATGGACAAGGCAATCATTGCTGCCCGCAAAGCTGATGTAGCAATTGTTTGTGTAGGCAATCATCCTTACGGAACCGACGCCCGCTGGATGGTTTCGCCGGTGCCGAGTGATGGACGGGAAGGAGTGGACCGAAAATCAATAACATTGGAACAAGAAGACTTAGTGAAAGTGGTGGCACAAGCCAATCCAAAAACGATTATGGTATTGGTGAGTAATTTCCCGTTTGCCATCAACTGGTCGCAGGACAATGTCCCGGCTATTTTACATGTTACCAACAATAGCCAAGAATTAGGCAATGGTTTGGCTGATGTGATTTTTGGTGATGTCAATCCGGCTGGACGAACCAATCAAACCTGGGTGAAAAGTATTACCGATCTGCCACCAATGATGGATTACGATATTCGTCATGGCAGAACATACCAATACTTCAAAGGCAAACCGCTTTATCCTTTCGGATTTGGCTTAAGTTATACTTCGTTTGAATATTCCGGGTTGAAAACATCAAAACCAACTCTTTCTGATTCTATCATTGTATCGGTAAGTATAAAGAACGCCGGCAAGCGAGATGGCGACGAAGTGGTTCAATTGTATATTTCTTACCCCGGTTCGAAAGTGGAACGCCCGATGAAACAACTGAAAGGATTTAAACGGGTGTTTATTCGCGCCGGTGAATCGAAAACGGTAGAAATTCCGTTGAAAGCGGAAGATTTGGCTTATTGGAGCGTAGAAAAGCACGCTTTCATCGTTGAAAAGGGGAACGTGAAGCTGATGGTTGGTAGTTCGTCGGCAGATATAAAACTGACAAAGATATTACCCCTAGCTCCTAAAGGGGAATAAAGAATAATTTGATTTATAATTGATACTAATATTTTCATAACCAAACTCTCTATCTCCCTTTAGGGGTTAGGGGGGCTTTATTTCGTACAAAATGAAAAAACAAATCATTCCCGCTTTGCTTTTGTTGGCTTGTAGTTGTTTGCAGCCACTTATGGCACAACAGAAACGACTCCTCGGCGATCCCGTGGATATGAGTCTCGATTTCAAAGATTTTCATAACACATTTTTCTTTGCCGATAAGTTGGCTAGTTTTGATCCGGCTACTGCTAAAGGAAAGATAAGTTGGAAACGGTCATCGCTTTATACTCGTCAGGCTTTTAATGTGAACACTATCTTGCCGCAGGATTTGACTATGCTTGATTTTCCGGGTGCGGCCTATCAGCAAAATCCGGAGCTAAGCTTCACGGTAGAGTTTATTACAGCGCGAACTTTACGCATCAAAATGCTGACGACTCCCGTGGAACCAAAGCCTTTCGATTCGCCTATGTTGGTAAAAGAACCGAGCAAAGACAGTTCGTGGAAATATGCCAAGACGAATACCGGACACAGTTATACCAGTGTATTTGGAAAATTGCTGATTGAAGTTAATCCGTTCCGCATTGTGTTGATGGATGCCAAAGGGAACCGCCTGACCGATACCTGGCGTTGGAACGATAATGACTCGTCGCAGGTGAAGATTCTGCCTTTCAACTTTATCAAAAAAGGTGCAGACAATAGCCGTGAGATTAATCCGGTATTTTCGCTTTCGCCTAACGAAAAGATTTTTGGTTGCGGTGAATCGTTTACCAAGTTGGACAAACGCGGACAAAAAGTGAACTTATACGTTACCGATCCGCAAGGGCCGGAAACCGATCAGATGTACAAACCGATTCCATTCTTTATGAGTAACCGTGGTTACGGTATGTTTATGCACACTTCCGCTCCTGTTACCTGCGATTTTGGAAATACTTACGTGGGTGCCAATAAGCTTTTCATGGGGGATGAAGCATTGGATTTGTTCGTTTTCATCGGAGAACCAAAAGATATCCTGAACGAGTATACCGAAATCACCGGAAAAGCGCAGATGCCTCCGCTTTGGTCGTTTGGAACCTGGATGAGCCGTATCACGTACTTCGAACAAAAAGAAGGATATGAAGTGGCAGCCAAATTGCGAGAAAATAAGATCCCTGCTGATGTGATTCATTTTGACACCGGATGGTTTGAAACTGATTGGCAGTGCGATTATAAATTTGCTCCATCACGTTTCTCCGATCCACAAAAGATGATCAATGATTTGAAGAAGGATGGTTTCCATATTTCGTTGTGGCAGCTTACTTATTTCACTCCAAAGAATAAGTTTTTCCCCGAAATCATCGACAAAAATCTGAATGTAAAGAATTCAAAAGGCGAAATGCCCTACGAAGATGCGGTACTCGATTTCTCGAATACCAATACCGTAAAATGGTATCAGGATAAGCTGGCCGGATTGCTCAAAATGGGCGTAGGGGGTATCAAGGTGGATTTTGGCGAAGCCGCTCCACTGGATGGCATGTATGCATCGGGTCGTGGCGGTTGGTACGAGCATAATTTGTACCCGTTGCGCTATAACAAAGCGGTGGCCGAAGTTACCAAGTCTACCAACAATGAAAATATTATCTGGGCGCGTAGTGCATGGGCCGGTAGCCAACGTTATCCGTTGCACTGGGGTGGCGATGCAGCTAATAAAGACATTGCTATGGAATCGGAATTACGCGGCGGTTTGTCGTTTGGATTGAGCGGATTCTCATTCTGGAGCCACGACATTGGTGGCTTTGTCCAATCTTCACCCGAAGCTTTGTACCGTCGCTGGTTACCTTTCGGTTTCCTGACTTCGCACAGCCGGGCGCACGGAGCACCTCCCAAAGAACCCTGGTTATATAATCAAAGTTTCGTGAAGGCCTTCCGCGAAGCTGCCGAAATGAAATACAAGCTCATGCCATACGTTTATGCCCAGGCAAAGAATTGTACTGAAAAAGGATTGCCGATGGTGCGTGCGCTGTTTGTTGAATTCCCGAACGATCCCGGAGCCTGGACAGTGGATGATGCTTATTTGTTTGGTTCGGACATCTATGTAGCGCCATTGATGGAAAACACCAAAGGACGCCAGGTTTATTTACCGGGTGGAAAATGGATCGATTATCAAACAGGAAAAACCTATAACCGCGGTTGGAATGATATTGAAGCCGGAGAAATTCCGTGCATTATTTTGGTGCGTGACGGAGCTGTGATTCCTCATGCTAAGCTCGCACAAAGCACCGATAAAATCGACTGGTCGAATATTGAGTTGAAAGTGTATGGAGACCAATCTGTAGCCAAAGGGTTGGTTTGTTTTCCTGCTGATAATAAACTGGTGGAAGTTGAGGTTAGCAAAAAAGCTACAGTTTATCAAGTTGATAAAGGTAATATTTCAGGAGTAAAATATAAGGTTAAATAATTGCTTGGTTGGGCTCCGACTCTAAATTAATTAATAATGAAAATCAGATTTTTAATAGCATTGCTTCTCCTTACCCGTCTCTCAGTTTCAGCACAAATCACGATGCCGGAAGTTTTCGGTGATCACATGGTGCTACAGAGGGATCTCGACATTCCTGTTTGGGGAAATGCACCAACACGTACTGCAGTGATAGTAGAATTTAATGACATGCAGGTGAAAACATTGGCTGATGAAACTGGGAAATGGAATGTATATTTGCCGAAATGCAATGCCGGAGGTCCTTATAAACTCATAGTCTATAATCCGGCAGATCCGACACATCGAATTGAGTTTACAGATGTTTTAGTTGGCGATGTCTGGTTGGCATCGGGTCAGTCGAATATGGAACTGCAAGTTCAGCAGGCCAACAATGCAAAGATTGAAATTAGTCGGGCGGATTATCCCAATATCCGCTTCTTCAATGTCCCTCACCGCAAAAGTGTGAAACCGGAGACAGACATTCCGGGAGGGATATGGAAGTTGTGTGATTCTGCAAATATAAAAACGGCATCTGCAGTGGCCTATTACTTTGCCCGGAAAATTCATAAGGATATGAATGTGCCTGTAGGAATTGTACAAACAACCTGGGGAGGAACGCCGGTGGAGGCTTGGACCAGCCGGGATATGTTGCTGAGTTCGGATATCACGAAAAAAACGGTATTGATCAATGACTCTGTTACTCCAAAAGAGTTTGTGAAAGATAGTTTGGATTTAATCCGGTTTTGGGATATCGTGTATAAGCCCAAGAATAAAATGGATAAAATAATCCCCAACCCGTCGTTTGATGATTCGAAGTGGGAGGAACTGAATATGCCTAGAACTATCAAGCATTGGAGAATTCCATTTTATGAAGGTATCGTCTGGTTGCGAAAAACGGTAGAGCTTCCTGGTGAATTTGCAGGTAAGGATTTGATATTAAGCTTAGGGCATCCTGAGATGAATTATTCACTTTACTTTAATGGAACCGAAATTTGCAGAACGGTTTGGAATGCCAATCCGACTCATGTTTATACAATCCCAGCTAAGCTACTGAAAAAAGCGAAAAATATTATTACGGTTCGTATGTCAGTTCTTTGGGGCGGTGGCGGATTCAATCCGCCTGCAGAAGAGATGTATCTGACCGATGGAAACGGTAAAATCCGAATTGACGGAAGTTGGAAGTACAAAAAAGACCTGGAACCTGCTATTCCGAAGATTCATAATTATCAATATTACCCTTCGTATATGTACAATGCCATGCTTCATCCGATCATCCCATATGGGCTTAAAGGAATTCTTTGGTATCAGGGAGAAGCAAACGATACCTTGGCATATAACTACCGAACCTTGTTTCCAATGATGATCAATGACTGGAGAATTCGGTGGAAACAGGCTTATCTGCCATTTTTGTATGTCCAGTTGCCCAATTATAAGAAGCGGCAGATTGAACCGATGGAAAGCGAATGGGCTGAACTCCGCGAAGCTCAAGGCATGGCACTTGCTCTGCCTAATACAGCTATGGCCTGTACCATCGATCTGGGTGTGGCCGACAATATTCATCCCACTAACAAGCAGGATGTAGGAAACCGTCTGGCATTATTGGCCGAAAAAGATGTTTATAGTCAGACTATTGTAGCTTCAGGTCCCTTCTTTGCGAAATACCGGATTGAAGGAAACTCAGTAATTCTATCGTTTAAACTGAGTGGGTCAAGCTTAAAGACAAAGGATAATCTGGCTCCACGCGAGTTTACTTTGGCCGGTGTGGATAAAAAGTTCTACAGAGCCAATGCTCAATTGATCAACAATGAAGTTGTAATTAGTTCGAAAGCTGTAGCTCATCCGGTAGCTATACGATACGCCTGGAGCGATAATCCGGATGTCAACCTGATCAATGTTGAAGGATTCCCTGCAGTGCCATTCAGAACCGATCAATGGGATGGAATAACTAAAAAATAGAAATTGTTGGACTTAACTTGCTTGTTGCAATGAATAATTTTAAAATCCTCTACCATTTTGAATCGCAACGATTTTCGCTAATTGAAATTAAACGATCACTCGCTACCGAAGAAGATAAATCAAAACTTTATTTTTGGTTGTTGTTCGACAAGGAGAAGAGTCGATTGCAAAAATTGAATTTTGTGTCCATGATTTCATGTAACATGAAAGAGTATAGGGTTTTTGAAAATGCACGATTAGCTTTTGACAAGAAAGTAGCTGTTCTTCATATTGATAATCATGATTTGCGATTGGAGCCAATTTTGCCTAATATACAGTTGAATATGGATATTCAAGAAGCAGTTGAATCGTTTTTGGATAAAACGATTTGATAAAAAAATAAAAACACGTAAGGATGACTTTCAGCATCAATATCATTGTTCTGAAAGTCATCCTGATGATATATTTGGTGGGAGTGGCCAAAATGCTGATCCAAAGCCATTCTGGATGTATAGAACTCTTACCGGTATTGCCCGGTGCATGGAGTGAAGGCTCTGTGAGCGGAGTTTATGCCCATGGTGGCTTTGTTATTTCAATGGATTGGACGGGCAGGGTATTGAAAACAGTGACCGTTTGGGCCAAAAACTCAGGAAGAGGCACATTGGTTTCAGGAGAAAACGAAAAGAGATAACGCTTAAAAAAGATCAGAAGATAACCTTGGAATGGTGATTGTTTTAATTGAAAATAGAGAATGGTTTAAATTATAGACTAAATTGATTGATTATTATAAGTAAATGAAAACGTTAACCCCGGAACTTTAACTACAAATCAGTATATTTGCAAGAATTTATCAAGATTATTGCGGATAGAACTTTAATCAATAAAAAACTATAATTGAATACAATCATGACATCGCATTCCCGAAAAAACTTAGTCTCAAGAAAAAGCGCATTTATCATTGCTCTACTTTTTACATTTAGTGTTATCAATGTTTCAGCACAAAAAATTGGCAGCTGGGCTCCAACACCTCCTTATGGTTGGAATAGCTGGGATTGTTTTGGACCAACTGTGGTGGAAGATGAAGTAAAAGCCAATGCCGATTACATGGCGAAGTATTTAAAACAATACGGTTGGAATTATGTAGTAGTTGATATCCGTTGGTATATCGAGAATGATAAATCTCACGGTTACAACGAAAAAGATGCTGTTTTTGTGATGGACGAATATGGCCGTTTTTTACCAAGCCCGGTTCGTTTTCCTTCGGCTGCTAACGGTAAAGGTTTTAAACCGCTTGCCGATTATATCCACAGCAAAGGTTTGAAGTTTGGAATCCACATTATGCGGGGTGTTCCCAAAGAAGCCGTAAAGAAAAATACGCCGGTTCTTGGCACGACTGTGAAAGCTTCAGATATTTATAATACCGACCGGCTTTGTAAATGGTTGGGAGATATGTACACAGTCGATTATAAAAAGACAGGTGCCCAAGAATATTATAATTCGATTTTTGATTTGTATGCATCGTGGGGACTTGATTTTGTGAAAGTCGACGACCTTTCTTCCCCTTATCATCAAGAAGAAGTAGAGATGATTAATAAAGCAATTCTTCATACAGGCAGAAAGATAGTGCTTAGCACTTCGCCCGGTGAAACGCCTATTCAAAATGCTGAGCATGTAAAGACCCATGCTAATATGTGGCGTATTGTGAATGATTTTTGGGATAACTGGACAGAGTTGAAAGATCATTTCGAGGTCTGTGATCGCTGGGCTCCACATATTGGTGACGGACATTTTCCAGATGCCGACATGCTTCCAATGGGACGTATTGGTATCCGGGCTGAGAGGGGGGATAACCGTATGACTAAGTTCACCAAAGAGGAACAATACACCATGATGACTTTGTTTTCGATATTTCGTTCTCCATTGATGTTTGGAGGAAATTTACCCGACAATGATGCCTTTACCTTGTCGATGTTGACTAATAAAGAAGTTTTAAACGTAAATAAATACAGCAAGAATAATAAGCAACTGTTTAGAAAAAATGACCTTGTAGCTTGGACTGCCGACGACACGAAATCAGGAGATAAATACCTGGCGGTTTTCAATGCAAAAGACAACGACCCTGTTGATGAGAATAAATCTGTTTGGAAAAGTAACCTTATTTCAGCGACAAATAAACAACAAAGCACTAACGTAAGCGTAGACATTACCGGAGCCAAAAAACTTTATCTGTATGTAAATGATGGTGGAAATGGCAACGGGTGGGATCATGCCGATTGGATTGAGCCAACGCTCACAGGTCCAAAAGGTAGCCTGAAACTTACCGACCTTAAATGGATAAGTGCCACGGCCGGTTGGCAGAACCCAACGATTAATAAATCAGTAGGTGGCACCGCATTGACAGTGGATGGAAAAGTATATGCCAATGGAATTGGAACCCATTCAGTTTCTCTGATTGAATTTGATATACCTGAAGGTTACACCCAATTTTCAGCAATCGCAGCTTTGGATGATGAATGCATGCAGCATCCCGAAGGAGCGACGGTGAAGTTCTTTATATTTACGCAAGATCCAAGTGGTGTCAAAGCGGCCGATGAAACAAAGATTCCAGTTACTTTCAATCAATTAGGTTTGAAAGGTACTTACACCATTACTGATTTATGGAGTCATAAGAACCTGGGTAAATTCACAACGAAGTTTGCTCCGGTTATCAAAAGGCATGGTGCGGGATTGTACAGAATATCGAAAGTAAAGTAATAACTGAATTAGAATGAAAAAAATTACGTTAGCAACGCTAGGGATTTTGCTTCTGATAGGAAACAAAATGCAGGCGCAATCCGATCATGTTTTGTGGTACAATCAGCCGGCTCAGTATTTTGAGGAAAGCCTGGTATTGGGTAATGGTAGGATGGGAGCGTCCATTTTTGGCGGTGTCAACACTGACCAGATCTATCTGAATGATGCCACACTCTGGGCAGGTGAACCGGTAAATGCCAACATGCTTCCCGAAGGTTATAAAAACTTACCTGCCATTCGCGAAGCCCTGAAAAATGAAGATTATAAACTGGCCGATCAGCTTAACCGTAAAATGCAGGGAACCTATTCTAATTCGTATGCGCCACTCGGCACCCTGTTTTTGAATTTTAAAAATAGTGGAACACCCACAAGGTATTACCGCGAATTAAATATTGCGAATGCAATTTCGAAAGTAGTGTATGAGATCAATGGTGTGAAATATACCCGGGAGTACTTTATCTCGAATCCTGACAAAGTGATGGTGATTAAGCTCACCAGTAGTAAAAAAGGAGCATTGAATTTTGATGTGAACTTCAATAGTTTATTGAAATACAAAATCAGCACTGCAGGGAAGACCCTGAAAGCAAACGGTTATGCTCCTGTCATTGCCATGCCGAGCTATACAGGAAACAATCCGAATTCAGTAGTTTTTGACGAAAATAAAGGAACTCGTTTTTCATCCTATGCCAAAATAAAAAATATGGATGGTGCGGTTACCACTACCGATAGCACGTTGGTGCTTAGCAATGCCACCGAAGCGGTTATTTATGTTTCGGTAGCAACCAGTTTCAATGGATTCGATAAAAATCCGGCGACCAATGGATTGGACAATCAGAAAATTGCTACGGATCAATTGGCAAAAGCATTTCCAAAGACAATAACAGGTTTGAGAGATGCACATCTGGCCGATTATCATAAGTTCTTTAATCGTGTTAGTTTAAAGCTGGGAGCAAGTTCAGCACCGGATCTACCTACCGACGAGCGTCTAAGACGTTATGCCGAAGGCAAAGAAGATAAAAATCTGGAAATACTTTACTTCCAATATGGGCGCTATTTGTTGATTAGCAGTTCCCGGACATTGGGTGTCCCGGTTAACCTTCAAGGCATTTGGAATCCATACCTGCGTCCGCCATGGAGCAGTAATTATACTACCAACATTAATGCTGAAGAAAATTATTGGTTAGCCGAAAATACCAATTTGTCTGAAATGCATCTTCCATTGCTGAGTTTTATCAAGAACGTTTCCGAAACCGGCAAGGTCACTGCCAAAACATTTTATGGTGCGAATGGTTGGGTAGTATGTCACAATACCGATATTTGGGCTATGAGTAATCCGGTAGGCAATTTTGGTCACGATGATCCTGTTTGGGCCTGCTGGAACATGGCTGGTGCCTGGTTAAGTACCCATCTTTGGGAGCATTTTCTATTCACGCAAGACAAGGATTATTTGAAAAATGAAGCTTACGGCATTATGCGTGGAGCAGCCCAGTTTTGCATCGAGTGGTTGGTTGAAGACAAAGAAGGTAAATTGATTACTTCGCCATCCACTTCGCCCGAAAATAAATACGTGACACCTGCCGGGTATACCGGAGCAACTTTCTACGGTGGAACCGCCGATTTAGCCATGATTCGTGCTTGTTTGATGCAAATTATTGCTGCATCTAAATTATTGAATATTGACGCAGAGTTTCGGGCTAAAGCCGAAAGTACCTTGGCTCGTTTGCATCCGTACAAAATTGGCAAGAAAGGCAATTTGCAGGAATGGTATTACGATTGGGATGACCAGGATCCGCAGCATCGCCATCAATCCCACTTGTTTGGCTTGTTTCCGGGAAACCATATCACCCCTGCCGCTACGCCTGAGTTGGCTAATGCATGTCGGAAGGCTCTCGAAATTAAAGGTGACGAAACCACCGGTTGGTCCAAAGGCTGGCGCATTAATCTCTGGGCACGATTGGGCGACGGGAATCATGCTTATAAAATGTACCGCGAATTATTGCGGTATGTTGACCCTGATGGTGTAAAAGATAGTAAACACCGTGGTGGCGGAACGTATCCAAACTTGTTTGATGCGCATCCACCATTCCAAATCGATGGGAACTTTGGCGGATCTGCAGCAGTTGCCGAAATGTTAGTACAGTCTACAGAAACACAAATAACCTTGTTGCCGGCTTTATCCGATGCCTGGAGCGAAGGTTCGGTGAGTGGGATCTGTGCCCGTGGTGGTTATGTGGTGTCGATGAATTGGGCAAATAAAACACCAAAAACAGTAACGGTTTTGGCAAAAACGGGTGGAAGAACGACATTGGTTTGTGGCAGCAAACAAAAAACGATAACACTGGCTAAGGGACAGATGGTGACATTTACATGGTAAAACTCTAAAACAAAATCGATGAAATTATTTGCAATAGCAAGCATTTGGTTGAGTTGCTTGTCTACAGGATTCGTAGCTGCTCAAACCCGGTTTATTACCAATCCGATCAACGAGGGTTATTTTGCTGACCCATCGATATTAAAATGCGATGGAACTTATTATGTTTATGCTACGATAGATCCATGGGGTGGGAAAGAGCTTGGAGTGCTTGTATCCAAAGATTTTAAAACGTGGGAGCAAAAACACATAAACTGGCCTACCAAAGAAGCTTGTACCAGCGCAACCTCCGGCGATGCCAATGTTTGGGCACCTTCGGTTGTGAAAACAAAGGATGGAAAATATCACATGTACGTGTCGGTAGGAAGTGAAGTTTGGGCTGGGGTTAGTAATCATCCGCTTGGTCCGTGGAAAAATGCGAAGGCTGATAATACCCCGTTAATCAGCAGTAAAATGTACCCAAAATACCATATGATTGATGCCGAGTGTTTCATTGACACTAATGGGGAGGCCTACCTTTATTGGGGTTCGGGATTAAATTGGGTAAATGGGCATTGTTTTGTAGTGAAATTTAAAAAAGATATGGTTACCTTTGACGGTGTTCCGAGAGATGTTACACCACCGAATTATTTCGAAGCGCCTTATATGTATAAGCGGAATGGTACTTATTATTTGATGTATTCCGAGGGAAAGGCTATTGATGCAAGCTATAAAGTTCGCTATTCAACGGGGAAAACTCCTTATGGACCTTGGACGGAAGGCGTAAATAGTCCGATTTTATCGACGACTCCTGACAGCACCACGTATGGACCGGGGCATCACACAGTGTTTACTGCCGGAAAACAAACGTACATATTGTATCACCGTATTTTCCCTCAAAAGCAGAACTATGTATTGCGCCAGTTGTGTATTGATAGTTTGAATTTTGATGAAGCTGGCAATATGAAACGGATAAACCCGAAAGGTGTAAAAGTTTTTGCGAAATAAAACTCCAAACTAATATAGAATAATTAAAATTACAGGAAAAACAATGACAAAATTTAAAACAGCCCTGCTCTGCCTTATTGTGGGTGCAGGACTTCAGGCCAGTGCGCAAGCTGTAAAACCAGTTTATTTAGATAACTCGCAACCCATCGAAAAACGCGTGGAGGATGCGCTTTCGCGCATGACACTCGAAGAAAAAGTGGCGTTGTGCCATGCGCAATCCAAGTTTAGCTCGCACGGTGTTCCACGCTTGGGTATTCCTGAAATATGGATGAGCGACGGACCCCATGGCGTGCGGGAAGAAATTCTTTGGGACTCGTGGGGTGCTGCCAGCTGGACAAACGATTCGTGTACCGCTTATCCGGCATTGACGTGTCTTGCCGCTACCTTTAACCCTGAGATGTCGCATGCCTATGGTATTGCCATTGGTGAGGAAGCCCGTTACCGCCGGAAAGATATCCTGCTTGGACCTGGCGTAAATATTTACCGTACACCCATGAACGGCCGTAATTTCGAATACATGGGCGAAGATCCGTATTTGGCTTCCATTATGGTGGTACCTTATATCCAAGGCGTGCAACAAAGCGGAGTGGCAGCTTGTGTAAAACATTTTGCGTTGAATAATCAGGAAGAGTGGCGCGGGCACATTAATGTGAACCTCAGTGACCGTGCGTTGCACGAGATTTATTTGCCGGCTTTTAAAGCAGCGGTGGAAGATGGGAAAGTGTGGTCGATCATGGGTTCGTACAATCAATTGCGCGGACAACATTGCTGTCATAACGATTTGTTGTTGAACAGAATCCTGAAAGGTGACTGGAAATTTGATGGAGCTGTGGTGACCGACTGGGGCGGTGCACACGATACCAAACAGGCTGCGTTGAACGGCCTCGACATTGAAATGGGAAGTTATACTAACGGATTGAGCTCAAAAGCGAAATTCGGTTATGAGGATTATTACCTGGCACGTCCGTTCCTTGATTTATTGAAAAAAGGAGAAGTTCCGGTATCGGTTGTGGATGATAAAGCCCGCCGTGTCTTGCGTTTGATTTTCCGTACTGCCATGACTCCAAACCGCCCTTATGGCCGTTTCGTTTGTGCCGATCATAATGAAACAGCCCGTAAAGTGGCCGAAGAAGGTATCGTGTTGTTGAAAAATGACAAACAGTTTTTCCCGATTTCAGCAGGGAAATACAAGAAAATAGCCATTATCGGGGAGAATGCAACCCGCAGTGTGACCGAGGGTGGTGGTTCTTCGACACTAAAAGTAAAATCTGAAGTTTCTCCGTTGGATGGACTGACTGCCAAATACGGAAAAGACCATGTGGTTTATAGTTTGGGATATGCTTCCGGCCCGTCGTTGTACGACCGCGAAGAACCATCGAAACTGAATGCGGATTCACTGGTTAAAGCAGCGGTGGAAACGGCTAAAAATGCCGATGTGGTTTATTTCATCGGTGGATTGAACAAGAACCATTTTCAGGATGCCGAAGGTGGAGACCGTAAGAGCTACGACCTGCCTTACGGACAAAGCAAATTGATTGAAGCTATTCTGAAAGTAAATAAAAATGTGGCTGTCATCCTGATTAGCGGAAACGCAGTGGCTATGCCTTGGGTGAAAGATGTACCTGCCATTGTTCAAGCCTGGTATTTGGGTTCCGAAGGTGGAAATGCCATAGCCAATGTGTTGACCGGTGCGGTAAACCCTTCGGGTAAATTGCCTTTCTCTTTCCCTAAAAAACTGGAAGATAATGCCGCCCATTCATTTGGCAAGATCGCTTACCCCGGCGACAGTATCAACGAGGTTTACAAAGAAGACATTCTGGTAGGGTACCGTTGGTTCGATACTAAGAAAATTGCACCGCAGTTTGCTTTTGGTTACGGGCTTTCGTACACCACATTCGAATATGGCAAAATAACTACCGATAAACCGGCGTATAAAGCGGGAGAAACGATCAAAGTATCGTTTACGTTGAAAAATACAGGTAAGGTAGATGGAGCGGAAGCCGTTCAGGTATATGCAACTCAAACAAAGGCATCGGTAATGCGTCCGGCCAAAGAGTTGAAAGCATTTAAGAAGGTTTATCTGAAAGCCGGCGAAACACAAACAGTATCGTTGGACGTGAAAGTAAAAGACCTGGCCTTCTACGACGAAAAAACCATGTCGTGGAAAGTGGAAGCAGGAGAATTTCTATTGCGCAATGCTGCCTCTTCGGCCGAAGTGAAAAGCACTGTAGCGATTCAAGTGAAGTAGTAACGACTCTATTGTTTTAATGGGACTTTTAGACTGGCCGGAAATCATTTTCCGGCCAGTTTTCTTTTCTTTTCTGCTCATGCTTTATTCTTATTTCTTCTGTTTCTTCACTCTTTTTTCCCACCACAGAATAAAACCGGTGATGGGAAAGCTGGCTATGCATAAGCTCATCAGGCAGGCGAATATCTTTCCGGGCAAACCCAGGATAGCTCCTGTATGGATTTCGTAATTCATGCGGAAAAGTTTATCGGCAACGTGCGCATCCGCGTACCGTCCGTAGATATGGCTTACCGGCACTTCCTTTAAACTGTGCTGATCGAAATAGCGATAGTCGGTTTTCCAGTACTTGCCATCGCGCTGATTGGCATTGGCGGCAATGGTGGTGCTATCGGTATGCGGCGGATGCACCTCGATAGAGGCTGCCTGGGGATATTCATGCAGCATAAGCAGCCAAACGCGATCAACAGCATTCCCGGTGTTTCGGATTGAGTCGGTACTGTGTTTATACGGACTCACATCCGAGTAAACCAACGATTTCTTGCCTCCGGCCAGCTTGTAATATGACTGTGCAAACCATTGGAATCCCCACACCAAACCGGTGATAGAAAATATCAACGCGAAGATGCTGACGTACAATCCGCCCACCACGTGCAGGTCGAGGTTGATGCGCGGCCATTTGGTTCCTTTTTTCCATCTGAACCACACACGGTTTTTCAACGCATTGCGATTCTTGGGTATCCAGATTATTAAGCCCGAGAGCAATACCAGAAAGAACACCAAGGTTGCACAGGCTACGAGCGGATGACCCACTTGCGGCGGAAGCCACAGGTAGTAGTGCCCCTGCATGATGAAGCGAAAGAAGTCTTTGTCCATGTCTTTCACTTTCTGCACTTGGCCGGTATACGGATCCAGGTAAACGATGTAATAATACGTGGGATTGTAACCATAGAAAGAAGCTTCGGCTGCGTGCTTGTTCCCGTTATATTTTATGGAGTGCAGTGTTTTGCCGGGTAAGGTTTCTTCGGCAATGCTTTGCAATTGCGAGGGGAGCAGGAAGGCCTTCTCTTGTTTCTGCACATCGTGGTAGCTGCCTGAATTTTGTATCTCGTCTTTAAAAGCATAGAGCGCGCCAGTGACGGCTATTATAAAGACCAAAAGCCCGGACGCAAGCCCGAGCCAAAGGTGAAGTTTATGGAATATTTTTTTCATCATTTATTAAGAACCCCCAGCCCCTAAAGGGGAACAAGACAGAGATGATTATCCATGTTCCTCTTTAGGGGCTGGGGTGATTTTTTAGAATTTATATGTAATATTCAACCGGGTATTGATTAATGGTTCCGATTGCCAGTAGTAAAATCCGCCCCAGTTGTAATAAGCTCCGGAGTACAAATACTTGCTGGTAATATTGTTTACATTCAACGCGATGCTGAATTTATTCAACTGGTAGGATATGGCTCCATCCAACCGGAAATAGTCGGGCAAATTTTGTTGTGTACCGTCGAACACGTACCACGAAGTGCGTCCGCCCTGATATTGTGCGCCCAGCGACAGTCCAAGCCCTTTCAATGTTTTATCTGAAAAGCGATAGTTCAACCACGCATTAGCAATGTGCGAACTCACGCCCGGAATGGCAATATTTACCTTTGCCGGATCGGTATCCTTGGTTACCACACCATCGGTATAGGCGTAATTCGCTGTCAGGTTCAGGTTGTCGGTAATTTGTCCGCGTACATCGAATTCTACTCCTTTGGTTTGGGTTTGTCCCAATTGTATGGAGAAATTCATGTGGTTGGGGTCGGAGGTGAGCACGTTGTTTTTGGTGATTTGATACAGCGACAAAGAAGTTACCCAGTTTCCGCCAAACCATTCGCGTTTGAGGCCAAACTCAATGTTGTTTCCGGTAATGGGCTTGAATGATTTGCCGTTGAACTCGGAGCCGGCTTGCGGCACAAAGGCTTCGTCGAATACCCCGTAGGCCGATGTGTTTTTATCGATAGAATAACTCAACCCGAAGCGGGGCGTGAATTTAGATGCGTCGATACTTCCCGAATAGGGGTCGAGGTCGGTGGCGGTGGTGTAACGTCCGGCCAATGTCAGCCGCAGTTTGTCGTTGAACATGCCGATTTCATCCTGCGCATAATACCCCACGTAGGATTGGCGGTAGTGTACCCCGCGTTGTTGCAGGCTGAGCGAGCGGTCGAAGACCGGATATTCCGAAGCGCTGATTTGCCCGTAAACCGGGTTATAGATATCCAGTCCTTTCAGTGCCGCTGACTGAGCCCAATCGTGGAAGAATGATTTATCGCCCATATCCAGCCCGGCCAGGATGCGGTGTTTTGCGAATCCGGTTTGAATGTCACCGTTGACGAAGAATTGCCCTACTTTGCTTTCGCCCTGGTAATCCCAGATTGACATGGCACGTTTTAAGGTGTCTTTATTTGCCGAGAAACCGGTGGGCCACATGCTTTGGCCTATTTGTTTGGAATTGATATAAGCAAGTTGCCCGGTGAATTTCCAGTTGTCATCCAGGTGGTGAACCATGGTGAGGAATGCCGAATTCTCGGTCAGTGTGGTAGGAGGCATGTTGGCCTCTGCGCTGGTAAAGGTGACGGGAAGATCGCCGTAACCCTTGGCCGAGAAAGAATAGTTGGACCCGATCATGGACATGGTGTTTTTCTGATAGGTATATTCGGCAGTCAGGGAGGTGCGGTCGTTCAGCTGATACTTGATGACCGGTGCAACGGAGATCCGGTTGTTGAATTCATTTTCGCGCTGCGAGCCTTTCGACTGCCCAAGCACATTCAGGCGGTACAATAGTTTCCCGGTTTTATCCAGTTTTCCATCCAGGTCCAGTGTGGCGCGGTAGGTATTAAAGCTACCCACGGTCATGCCCACTTCGCCTTTGGTTATTCCGGTCGGTTTTTTAGTCACCACGTTGTAAAAACCACTTGGCTCGCCGTTGGAAAGCATAAAGCCGGCAGGGCCTTTCACAAATTCGATCCGTTCCACCATGCTCATGTCTTCGGGTTGCGGGCTCCAGAGCATGGTTACGTTCATGCCGTTGCGGAAAGCGGCTATTTGCGAGCCACGCATGTAGATGAGGGCATAATTATCCCAATGTTCCATGCGGCGGGCGCCGCTCACGTTGCGGGTAATGCCTTCGAGCATGTCGAAGAGCTGCTGGTCCTGGATAATCTGCTTGGTGACGATCTGAATGTTCTGCGGCACTTCGAGCAGCGGAGTTTTCAGCCGGAGCGATACCGATGGATAATCGGCCACATACTTGCTGGGGTTGGCGGTAACCACCACTTCGGTGAGTTCTTTACTGTTTTCGGTCAGTACGAAGTCGGCTTTCACGGTCTTTCCGGCTTCCACCACCACGCTTTTGCTTTGGGTGTTGAGTCCCACGAATGAAGCAACCAAGCTGTGGGTTCCGGGTTTAACGCCTTCGATAATGAAAGTTCCCTGCTGGTTGACGATGGCGGTTTTTTGGGTACCGGCCAGAATCAGGTTCACAAATTCGGCCGGTTTACCATCTTTGGTTAGTACCGATCCTTCAATATTTCCTGTTTGAGCGATAATTTGCGTTGATATAAACAACAATAAGAGAAGTAATAATTTTTGCATACCTATATTTTTGAATGAATAATCGGTTGCAAAAGTATAGCTGCCCGTGGGGGAGCACAATACCTACTTATGGGGGTTTTGTAAAGAAGTATTAGTTAGTTTTGTGTTAATGGAGGATGATTTAAAACTAAACAGGCCGATTCTCGCGAACCAGCCTGCCTACCTATTTATTTACTTTTCTCTTAAATCTATAAATTTCAAAAAAAACTCTATGGCATATTAAGTTGTTTTCTGTGAACTATAACAACACCACCTCGAAAAATGTTTACTCTGCGTCTTTTTTCTTTTTTTCCTTCATGTGCTTTCTCCAGCCTTCGCTGATGGCCATGCTCTTTTTTACTTCGGCAATGTGCAGGTTCATCCTCCCCACAAACAGGCTGTAGTTCTCCGGTCCGTTCACAACGATGAGGGCATTCACCAGCCTGATGATATCCTGATAGGCTTTGTCGGTCACCTCGCGGCTTTTACGCACATTGCCATTTCCGGCTTGTGCCTTTTCACTGATTCGTTTGTCCGAAGTTTGCTGGTACGTTTCGTTGAGCCTGTCCAACGCATCCAGCCAGCCGGATAATTGCATTGTTTCTACCTGCGGCGCATATTGCGTCCGGCGGATTTTGGACGTAATTTTCCGGATGCTCAAGTTGCGGTCGATATTTGACTGGTTGTGCATAAAGGCGATGCTTTTCATAATGTGCGAAATATCATGTGTGGCCTGGCGGACGGAGGCATCGTAGTGCCGCAGGCAGCTTTCGTAATGATGCACCAGTCCGGCGTACAATTCTTCACGTTGTGCGTTCAGGTTGACCATCTCGTCGGTCAAAAAACTCTTGCGTCTCACCCGTGCGGTGGTTTCCTCGGCCAACAACGCCATATTGAACGTCTCAATTTGCTTTTCGAAGGCCTCTATCGGCATATTTTCGGTCGTAAGCAAGTTTTTTACGTGGCTCATAAAGGCAATATGAGCGCTGTTATGCATTTTGGGGAGCGTTATCGCCACAATTTTATCCATAGTTGTATCCGCGTTGCAGTTTATTTATCGTATCCTGTATTGGTGTTGCAAATATATATAATTATTTATTTTGTATAATTGTTTTGCTATAAATAATATATTATATTTATAGTATAATTTATAGGTATCAAAAATATAAATATATATTTATAGTATCATATTATGGCGATATGAAAACACAGGTACTATGTGTGGCTTTTGACCTGAAATATCCTTGCAGCAATTGACAACGGGACAAACGTACCCTGAAACATCCTTGCATCCTGAAACAGTGGGCTGGTGTGGCATTGAAATAGGAAAGAAACATGCAACGACGGAGGGAACGGGGAGCGGAATGTGTGTAATAATTACTAAACGAGGGAAAGCTGGGATGGGTGAACTAAGAGTCACGACCGGAGGAAGTAATTCCAATTCGCCCAAATACAGGAAGCAGGGCGGTTACTTAGGGTTTGCTGAAAAACTAAATTTGTTTTCACAAGATTAGATAACGGTGCGCTGCACCTAAACTTATTGTAAAATAAAATTTCTACAAAGATTTAGCCACTCTGTGGCTTTGCTACAGGTGCAACGCACCGTTATATTTGTAGTTATTTATGACGAAAAGTAATCAAAGGTGCAGCGCACCAGAATATCTTGTGCAAAGAAATTGAGTGAATAGTTGCTTCGCAGGATTAAGGACTACTTAATAACACAAACAGGACCGCCATCTGGCAGCCCTGCTTGTGTTAGATTGGGTATGTCCGGTTAGTTGAAACTGATGACTTCGTACCCGATGCCATCAACAGCGTTCTTGAGCATCTCATCGCTGACTTCCTTATTGAGGATTACTCGGGCCGAGTTGGTTTCCAAATCGACCTTTGCTTCCACACCATCAATGGCATTCAGCACTTTTTCCACCCGGGCCGAACAATGCCCGCAACTCATTCCTTTAATTTGCAATGTTCTTTCTGACATAATATTATTTGTTTTAGTTGTTTCGATATTTTGTTAGTTTCAGAATCATTTTTTGTTCATGCATTTAGCTCAAAAAACATCTCAAATACAATTTGGTTCAGCCGGAGCCGGCTTTGTTATAGGATTTTCATAGAAAGGATACAAACTTTTAGTTTTCTTTTGGCTTTGGCAACAGGGGAATAATTTCGAGGAGTTGCAGCATTATTAGCCAATGACTCTTCAATACTAAAAGTGTGAAACATTGAATTGTTGTGAAAGTGCAAATGGGGTGGAGGAGGCATGTCCTTAAAAGCGTCGAATAGTAAGAGTTGAGATAAAAAATTAGTTGAGAATCCGGTTTTTACCTGCCTGTGTTGTTAAACATCAACTTTTTTTATTCAATTTAAATCCAAAATGATGGTTCGTTTCGTCTAATTGAAAAACAAACATTATTTTTACTCCCTAAAAAATTACGAATATGAAACGACTTGGATTATTTCTATTGGTTCTGACACTATTTGTTGGGACTGGTGCAGCACAAAAGAGCGTTAATATGGACAGCCTGAAACGTGAGGTTGTGGCTAACAGCAAAGAGATTCATGACATTAAAAAAGATTCGATCATGTATTCGAAATTGTCACCAAATCAAATTGCAGAACTTAAAAAGCAAGAGCTGGAGGTTAGAAAACAAGAAATTGAGAAAGATTCGCGTCTCGAAATGCCGTTGAATGGTTTTCAAATCTTTATGATTTGTTTGTTGCCCTTTGTTTTTGTAGGTGCAATTATCGTCATAAAGACTGGCTCTCAAAAAGAAGAAGCAAAGCGCCGGTACGATTTGTACACCAAATCGTTGGAAATGGGTCAGGCTGTTCCCGAACATTTCTTTGATGAACCCAAGAAAGTAAGCACAGCCTCAAACCTGAAAAAAGGTATTCTGTGGTTCATGATTGGGTTGGCCTTGCTGATTTCATTCATTGTAATGGGGCACAACCGGAATTCATTAATTGTTGGAATAATTCCAACCTTTGTGGGGGCAGGCTATCTGCTGGTTCATTTTCTTGAAAAACCAAAGACCGATTCAACTGTAAACGACAATGAGCAACACGGATGATATCCGTTGGGTAGCACAGGTTGCTTTGCTGGGCGACAAAACCGCATTCGATAAACTAACCTGTAAGTATCAATCGTCCATACGTCGGTTCTTCCTGAACCTGACTGTGGGCGATGCTCCGTTGAGCGACGATCTGGCGCAGGAAACATTTATCAAAGCTTACCTGAATATTTCTACGTTTAAAGGAATATCGGGATTTTCAACCTGGCTTTACCGCATAGCCTACAATGTTTTTTATGATTCGGCACGGGCTCAAAAGCACTATGATGATATTGATGAACAAGTAATCGACAACCAACGTCATACGCTCAATGAGTTCTCGGCTGAGAAAATGGATATTTACAAAGCGTTAAAGATCTTGCGAAAAGAAGAACAAACAGCTGTTTTGTTGTTTTATATGGAAGATAAAACGCATAAAGAAATTGCTAAAATAATGAACTGCCCGCTCGGAACGGCGAAAACCTACATTCTGAAAGGCAAAGAAAAATTAAGTGTTTACCTAACACAAGCCGGATATGGAAACTAACGAAACCGACGACATGCTGAAGGGATTCTTCGGCGAACAAAAGCAAGAGATTGCCGATAATGGTTTTTCCAAACGCGTCATGCGAAAACTTCCCGAACAAGCTGACCGCAGTTGGATAGTATGGGTTTTTGCTATTGCAGGTATAATTATCTCCCTGATTTTGGGATTCTACACCGGGCTGTTTCAACATGCGCAGTTTGTGCTTCCGCGAATCCCTGTTTATTACATATTAGCGGGTGTTTTCTGCTTCCCGTTGGTTGGAACCATCGCATTTTATTTTACCCAGAATAAGCATTACCGGGTAATCTGATTTAAACAATCGCTCCAGATATCGTTCGTTTTACAGGAAGATAATTCAACAAAGACGTTGAATCATCTTCTTTTGTTTTTGAATACAAATGGTTCGTATTGCTACATAATTGCGCTTTATCTTTGCCTGTTATACATGGTTTTGGTTTAGGATGTTTAACAAAAACTTAATGCATGTTATTTTTCAAGAATCATGTTCTACAACATGATTTTGAACCAAATTATTAGTGCCTTTTTTCGTTATTTTTGCGTTCTGAATAATAAATGTACAAAATACAATTAAAAATAAATCGATAATGACAGTTCAAGAATTAAAATCAGCTTTCGAATTGGCTTACGGTAAAACCGCTGAGGCCGTTTACTTTTCACCGGGGCGCGTAAATCTTATTGGCGAGCACACCGATTACAACGGTGGTTCAGTTTTTCCATGTGCGTTAAGCTTTGGAACTTATTTGTTGTTGGCAAAGAATGACAAAAAAGTTATGAACTTCAAATCGTTGAATCAACCTGAAATTATTTCACTCGGTTTTGATCAACTAACTACTCCACTCGACAAATCGTGGGTAAACTATCCACTTGGCGTTATCGCTCAGTTTGTAAAACGTGGTATTGCTATCACTCAGGGTTATGATATCCTTATCTGGGGTAATGTGCCTAACGGTGCCGGCCTTTCTTCATCGGCTGCCTTGGAAGTTGTTACTGCCTATGCATTCAACGACCAACTGGGAACTGAATTTAATCGTACAGTATTGGCTCAAATTGGTCAAAAATCGGAGCACGAATTTGCATTGGTAAACTGCGGTATCATGGACCAGTTTGCTTCTGCTAACGGAGCGAAAGATCATGCAATCCACTTGAATTGCGATACGTTGGAATTCGAATTGGTTCCTGTGAAACTGGAAGGCGTGAAAATTCTTATTTCCAATACCCACAGTCCACATAAATTGGATTCAGGTGCTTACAACCAACGTGTGGCTGAATGTAAAAAGGCTGTGGAACAATTGAACACGGTTCGTCCATTGAAATACCTGGCCGAATTGACCGAAGTTGAATTCAACTCAATCGAATCGGCCATTACCGATCCTGTTGCTAAAAAACGTGCCCGCCACGTGGTTGGTGAAGTTCAACGTACCAGTGACGCTGTAAAAGCATTGAAAGCAGGTGACCTGACATTGTTCGGACAATTGATGAACGCTTCGCACGTTTCATTGCGTGACGATTACGAAGTAACCGGTCCTGAATTGGATTGCATGGCTGCTGAAGCCTGGAAAATTGATGGCGTTATCGGTTCACGTATGACAGGTGGTGGCTTTGGTGGCTGTACCGTATCCTTGGTAAAAGACGAAGCTATCGACACATTCATCAAAGAAGTAGGTGCTGCTTACGAAGCTAAAATCGGTATCAAACCCGAATTCTACATTGCCGAAATTGGTGACGGAGCTTGCAAACTATAATACTATACCCCTAACCCCTAAAGGGGAACTATGCAAGTTCGTCTTCATATTTCCGTTTTAGGGGTTTTTTATTCAAAAATCATCAACGTTAAGAAACAATACTAACTTAGTTCCCCTTTAGGGGCTAGGGGTAGTATTAAACTACATAACAATATGAAGACAGTAAAAGAATTAGAAATAGAATTGAACGGCAAACCGGTGTCGCTTTACACGTTGTTCAACAAGAACGGCATGTCGGTGGATATTACCAACTATGGCGCTAAAATTATCCGCTTGATGGTTCCCGACAAAAATGGTAAGTTCGACGATGTGGTGCTTGCTTTCGATACGCTGGAAGAAGTGATTGAAAAAGAAATCTACTTTGGTGCTGTTTGCGGACGTTTTGCTAACCGGATCAAAGATGGTAAATTTACGTTAGACGGTGTGGATTACCAACTTCCGGTAAATAATGGAACTAACTCGTTGCACGGGGGTATCCATGGTTTCAACGAGAAAGTATGGACTGTAAAGTCGGTGTCGCAACAAGAATTGGTATTAGAGCTTTTCTCGGCTGATGGCGAAGAAGGCTATCCGGGTAATCTGACCGTTACTTGTACTTATATTTTGAGCGACGATAACGAGATTAAAATGCATTATGAAGCCACTACTGACAAAGCAACGATCATTGGGTTGACTAATCACTCGTACTTCAACCTGAAAGGTGCCGGAAACGGAACTATCCGCGATCACCAATTGCAAGTAAATGCCGATTTCTATACCGTGTTGGATGAGTCTTTCGCTTTAACCGGCGAAATTCGCCCGGTAGAAGGAACTCCTTTCGATTTCCGGAAACCAACAGTGATTGATGAGCGTGTTGACGACGAAGCATTCGTTCCGGGATGGGGATTGGACAACAACTGGTGCATCCGTAAGGAACAAGCCGGCCAGTTAGCCCTTGCAGGATACGTTTACGAGCCCGTTAGCGGCCGCAAAATGGAAGTATTGACCACTCAACCGGGATTACAAATTTATTCAGGTAACTGGATTGACAAAGTAACCGGCAAAGAAGGAAAGGTTTACGACCGTCAGGATGCAATTTGTTTAGAAACCCAAGGTTTTCCTAATTCACCTAACATTGCGCATTTCCCAAGTCCTGTGCTTCGTCCGGGTCAGAAGTACGACGAATGGTGTGTGTATAAATTTTCAGTTGAATAAATCGATTCAATAAATTTATAATGAGAGCAGGGTTGCCGAAAGGTGACCCTGTTTTTTATGTCAATCTATGTGGGTTAATTAACGACGACTTGATGTTTGCTGAGTTTGCTCCCCAAAAAGACGGGACACAAAACATCGCGTTTTGTGTCCCGTCTTTTTATAAGAAACGCAAAGAATATTATTGAATACTCAAATCATATGGCAAGCGAGCTTGGATGCCGTTGATTTTGTCGAGATCTCTGATTTGTTTGAATGCATTGTATTGCTCACCCAACTGTGCTTTCATAAAGCGCGTTTCCACATCCTTACTGAAGTTTTTCATAAACTTGGTGGCAAAGTCTTCTTTCTCGGGATATTCTTTTAGATTGTAACTTTGCAATTTCGCCTTTTCTACAGCGAGTTTAATGGCGTCGTTCAAACCTCCGATTTTATCAACCAATCCTATTTTTAAAGCATCTTCACCAGTCCACACGCGTCCTTCGGCAATAGCTTTAATTTGTTCCACTTTCAATTTTCTTCCATCTGCGCAGCGCTTTACAAATAGTTCATATCCACGGTTTACATAGTTTTGCATTAGGTCGCGTTCTTCGGGTGTAAATGCTCGGTTTACTGTAATGGCATCGCTCATTTTGTTCGTTTTTACACCATCATACGTGATACCCAACTTCTCATTCAGCCCTTTGATGTTTGGAATCACTCCAAAGATTCCGATCGAACCGGTTATCGTATTGGGCTGGGCAATAATTTTGTCGGCAGTACACGCGATATAATAGCCTCCAGAGGCGGCATAATCGCCCATTGATACAATTAGTGGTTTCTTGGTTTTAAGACGGTTCAGTGCGTGCCAAATCTGCTCAGAAGCGTAAGCGCTTCCACCCGGCGAGCTAATCCGGAATACAACCGCTTTCACTGCCGAATCTTTAGCCACATCGTTGATGGTTTTTACCATATCCCTCGCTACAATACCCTCGCCTTCTGCGTCGGTTATTTCACCAACGGCATAAATTAAAGCAACCTTACTCTTGTCATACTTTCCGGTATCAGGCACCTTGGTCATTGCTGAGTTTTTTACGAAAACCAGATCTTCTCCTTTCTTCAGATTTTTTACGCATTTGCGAAGTACAGTATCTACCTGATCAATATAAACCAGTGAGTCAACAAGTCCGTATTGCTTTGATTTTTCGGTTGGTTGGAACATCAACATTTCATCAGCATAGCTATTTAATTTATCGACCGGAATTTTTCGTGAAGTTGAAATCTCTTTCAGAATGGTGTTCCAGATTGAATGCATGAAAACGTTTACCTGCAAACGGTTTGCATCACTCATTTT
>Ga0318567_10000163_pt1 | contig 30128 bp, 27 predicted proteins | sample GRESIP088b5f20_FD_203691 | JGI IMG/M metagenome (GOLD analysis project Ga0318567, IMG submission 203691) | Tropical soil microbial communities from Luquillo Experimental Forest, Puerto Rico - GRE.SIPMG.088b5f20 | ecosystem: Environmental > Terrestrial > Soil > Tropical forest > Bulk soil...
CATTGTAGATCTTCATCACATCCCTTGAGAAAACATCGTACAGCCTTCGCATCCTGGCACCTATTGCTAATTCACCCAACTCATTAATAATGTTCATAAAGGTAAATATATACGTAAATATTTACGTAAATATTTACGTATATGTAGGAGAAATAATTGAGAATTGAAAGTTGAAAATTGAAAATGGTTATAGCTGATAAAGAAAGGCAGCTTGTCATTCCGACGAAGTAATGCGGTGAACGCAATCACACATTAACTCTTCGTGCCCTGCGTTAAGGCCAAGCGTTACTGAGCCTTTGAGGTCAATCTGTTTTAAATTCTTAATATTCATGCAAATGCCATTGGGCTACAGGATTGGCCTGTGCTGATCCTATAACTAATTTGGCCGCAAACTACTTTACTTCAAAGTAATGTGTACCGCTTAGGCATTTACCATTTACGTCGATGCCTTGCACGACAACAACGTATTTTCCTTTCTTATCCGAAGTATAGAATTCTATTGTTGAAACGTTGCCAGTTGTAAGTTTCAAACTGGGGCTCCAGAACAAAACATTTCTAAAGTCGGGCAAATGACTGGCTGCATCGACATCTGTTTCGTATTTTGGCGAATAAAATTCCCGCTGGCTCTGCAGGCTCTCATAATCAAATACTGTCGCTTTTGGATCAAGTTCATAGCCAGGCAAATCGCCCTTGTACGTAACGAAGTTCAGTACACCATCATACACAAAATGACTAAAATAAAAACGACGAGTGAGCACATCCAGCTGGCGCACTTTTAATGGATCGTACGCAATCATTTTATCCATGTCAAATACCGGTACACCATCCAGTAATACAAGCGGATCATTCGAAAGCATCTTTTGTGAGTTGTTATCATAGACGTCAAAATGATATTTCCCACCGCGCCTTCTTACATTCACAAGTTGTACATACTCTCGCAAAACCTCTTCCATGGTGGTAAAGCGAACGTAGTTGTCAAGCAGATAACTTAGATCCGGTTTTGCATAGAATAACGAGGTATCAAAAGCAGTATCCGTAAACTGTCTTTGTCTGTTTCCTGTGTAAATATTTTGTACCTGTGTTGCTACACTTTGCTCCGCTAACGTTGCAGGATTGTTTACCGGCAAATAAAAACGTTCAAGAGAATCGTTGGTATATTTTTCACTGAATGGATTTTGCACATCAATTCTATAAACACTATCGCGCATTGAATTTGTTTGCGCTATTACTTCTGCAGCGCCGTACATGTTCCGCATTTCAAACTTTACATGGCCGGAATCATTACTAAGATTTGAAAGAAAAATAGCTCTTGTGCCCGGCACCGAGAGATAGCATTCTACACCTGTTGCAGGCAATCCATTTCTTACATCAATCACCTTTGCATTTACAATGTGAGCCTTGATCTCAGGCTCATACGTCAATGAAGGATCTCCGTCCTGCAGAATACTCTTCCAGTCAAATCTTCGCCAGCCTTGCGTAAGCATCAGGTTATCCACAGCAGCCACAGCATCTTTATCTTTCGAAAAATAATAAGAAGGAGATTCTATCGAACCTTTCAAATCTGAACTGAGAAGCAGATAATCTCCTACATTCATATCATCAAACTGTTGCAACGAATCTATTCTGTATACAGCGACAGAAGCGCTTGCCTTGCTGACATTTGATGAGCGTACATCAATTTTCACTCTGCTTCTGTTTCCATAATTTTCTTTATCCGGCTGCACTTGTAGCGAATCTTTTTCCAAAGGAAAAACAAAATATAACCGTTCGCAAACGGGTTGCTTGTTTTCATTAAAAAGAGTCAGTTGCGTGATGCCTTCTGACAAATCACCTTTATTGATCACAAAATTTCCGGCTCCATTTTCCAGAGACGAAGAGATCATCTTCTTAATTACACCTCTTGTTTGAGCAACCAAATACACAGTGCGTTCATCAACATTTGCTTTTACCATCACATTAATATTCATCGCATTTTCCTGAATCGTCATTACCATTCCTTTCTCAAACGCAGCCGGCAATGGCTTTGAAATTGTGTGGCCGTTACCAACCCGAATAATTGCTTTATATAAGTGTCCTTTCCCGGGCATAAAAACAAAACTTCCCATCCCAAATTTCAACGCTTGAAAACTTACCACAGTTTCGCCATTTTCGTTTACTACACTACCGCTACAATCAACACCTTTACCATATTTATCATTTACTTTAAACGCAACTTTGCTTTGGAAACCATTTACAAGATTACCTCCTTCGGGAAAGAATTGTATATCACAGGTACTATCAATATTCTTTTTTACAACATCACTTAACTTTTGCGCATTGATAACCATTATTGTTTTCCTGAAAAAAAATGCCTCGTCAAAATTTTTCATCCAGTTTGTATAGGCACGTAATTGATAGCTGCCGGAATTCAGATTTACCGGAACATAAAATGAACCATTTCCTTCCGCACTGTCCATTTTTATTTTTGCCTGCAACACAGGATGGTTGCTTTTATCCAGCAACTCAACATACACCACTTTACTCAGGTCAAGCGGTTTGTGAAAAGAAGCATCCACTGCATAAGCTTTGAACCAAATGATCTCACCTGTTTGATAAAAATTTTTATCGGTGTGCAGATATATCTTTTCTTGTATCGCTTTGCTGTTGTAGTTGTAAAGATGCTGCTTTACAGCTGCCGTTACACTTTGCGCATAGCTGCGCTGAGCAAAAAATTGCGCAGCTGTGAAAATGAAAACCGCTATTAAAGAGCCAATAAAATTTCGCATTTTTCGGTTGCATTAATGCTTTTAATGTTGTTTGGTTATTGCCAAAAATCGGGTTTAGTAGTACTGCCACCTCTTACCCTGCAATCTCCGCAATATTGACTTGAATAAGTATAGGATATAATGGCTCCAGTAAACATGCTATAGACAGGAACAATGCCTACTACCGAGCCGCCGGCAAAAACCGCCCTGATCTTTTCGGGGTTATTTGCTACCGTATCTTCCATGCAACCCTCATAGCCGGTTGTTATGGCTACATACCCATTCAGGTCAGAACGGGCTATAAATATCCTTTGGGTTTGTACAGACGTTGCATAAAAGAAACCAACCACTGTTTCTGTTGAATCGCCAGTCTTGTGTATGTTCCCTCTCAACTCGGAAGGTTGCGCATCGAATATGGAACCCAACTGTTCTGTATTTTTTCGCATGAGGTCGAGGTAGGTGTAAGCATCGTTTGTAAGCGCATACTGGTTGACCAATACGGTCCATTTCCACTGCAGCTTGTTTGTTGAAAAAGGAATAAATGTGAGAGGCTTTTCAAATACCACATCCGACGCTAATCTTTCTGTTGTTGATACAATAATGTTTGTTGAATTGGCATTTATCCAGCATGTGTGAATATCATTGTTCGTGAGGTCCCGGGAAACGAGTGTATCGGTTGCTGCGTTATAAACGAGGTTCGAATACAGGAGCGTGCTGTACTGCCAGGTTTCTTTGTAGTCCCATAAATAATAAATGGTTTTATTCTGTGGATCGTGCGTGTTGACATATACCTGCACGCCATCACTTTTTTGTTTCCAGCTGATACTATCGATGGCGGGTGACATCTTTCCCTGCACCCAGTCAGAAAGGTATTCTTTCTGATCTCTCGTAACTACGCGCACTTTGTATTTCCTCGACGGATTTAACGTTGCAGCATTTGAAGTATAAACACCGGGTGATGTTTCAAACAAATTGTATGTACCATTTGCATCATCCAACAACAAAACAATGGCACCGCCTTCCGTTTTGTAATAATAACTGGAATCCAATGAGGTTGTGCGCGACAGCTTGATGGTGCTTTTACTGTTAGGTGTAAGATTGGCAAATCCTTCCACCACCAGATAGCCGGTACCAGGCGATGCTATTTTGACATTGTATTGTTCCTTACAAGCGGCAAACAACATTGCAAGCGCACATAAAAAAGCTATTGTTATTTTCATCTTTCCTTCTTTCATTTTAAAACCTGATATTAAAGTTTACGTACGGTATGGCACTTCCAAAAATGGAAAGCTTGTACCCTTGCACTCTCCCGTTTTCCGAAGTGTAGTAAACAGAGTAAGGATTTTTTCTGCCAGTCAAATTGTATACACCAATTGTCCATGAGTTGTGCGTTTTTTGATGCACCTTATGATTGCCTTCAATGTTCAGGGAAAAGTCGATGCGGAAATAATCAGGGATGCGATAGGCGTTTCTATCTGAATACAACGTGCGTGCTGAACCGCCATAGTAGAAAATTCCAACCGGCAGCGTGATCGGTCTTCCTGTGCTGTACGTAGCATTGAGCGATGTACTGAAACGATGCGAGAATCTATAATTACCGACAAATGTTACATCATTGGGCTTATCATAACTAGACGGATAGAATTCGCCTTTATTTACCGGCACACCAACAGTTGGATCATCCATTTTCAGCAATGTTCTTGAGTAAGTATAGCTTAACCATCCGTTTAATTTTCCCTGCGTTTTCCTTATCAAAAACTCAATGCCATAAGCTTTCCCTTTTGTATTGATAACATCAGTTTCTATGTGATGATTCAATACAAGTTGCGCACCGCTTTTATAATCGAGGTAATCATTAATGTGTTTATAGTAAACTTCGATTGATGTCTCAATCGTGTTTGACTTAAAGTTCTTGTAAATGCCAAACGACACCTGATCGCCAAATTGCGGTTTAATATTCGGGTCACTCAATTTCCAAATATCTGTTGGCGCCATTGCTGTAGTGTTCGACAACATGTGTATGTATTGCCTTTGTGTATTGTAGCCCGCTTTGATCGATAAATTATCTGTTATTGAATATCGTGCAGAAACGCGAAACTCTGGGCCACCATATGTTTTGGTTACCTGCCCTTTTGAGTATACGGATGTGTCGACAACGTTGTCTTCTGTTTTTGGCAAACCAGGTGCGTAGTTATTGACTGTCTGCGGCCCCATGTTATTGAACATAGAATATCGAACACCACCTTCAATTGTTAAGTCTTGCGTGATGTTGTACTTGTCATTTACATACAAAGCACTTTCAAATGCTTGCTCGGCGGGCACAACATCAGGCGCTGTGATTGATTTGCCGCCGAGCGGCTGCAAGCTTCCCGGATGCAATTTGTAATGCAATGTGCTCCCGCCAAAATCAAGCGTGTGCTTACTATTGAGGTAATAGTTAAAGCCAGCTCTTAAATAAAGCTGATTGATGTCAAACTTCAAATCATATGCGTTTACAGGATTTGCATCACTGGTGATATTGTATTTGTATCCGTCATAACCGGTAACAACAGTAGCGTTCATTTTATTGTTGAAAATATGTTTCCACTTCACTGATACGTTTTGATTGGAATAGCTGTAAGTAGTGTCGTTGTTAAGATTGAACCGATCCTTACTGAAATAACCCGTCACAAACAATGTGTTCTTTTTATTCATCTCATAGTTTGCGTTCAGATTAAGATCATAAAAATTCGCCTTGCTGTTTTTGTATTGATCAGGCAAGGCTTTCAGCAACCAATTTGCGTAAGTGGTTCTGCCGCCAAGAATGAATGAAGCTTTATCTTTTATCAATGGACCCTCAATGTTCATGCGACTTGTTAGCAAACCAATACCAGCCGAGCCCGTAAAATCTTTCTTGTTTCCTTCCCTGGTTTTAATGTCCAATACCGATGAAAGCCTGCCGCCATATTTTGCCGGGATGGTGCCTTTGAAAAGCTCAACATCTTTTACCACTTCGGGATTAAATGCCGAGAACATTCCAAAGAAATGCGATGGATTGTAAATCGTAGCATCATTAAACAGTATGAGGTTTTGATCCACAGAACCTCCGCGAACGTTGAGCCCGGTACTTGCCTCTCCTACTGATTTCACACCCGGTAATGTAAGTACGACTCTTAACAAATCCGCTTCGCCAAATGCCACCGGCACTTGCTTGATTGCTTTTATGTCTATCCTTTGCACGCCCATTTGAGTGCTCTTAACGTTGCTTGCTTTTGCAGATGACACAATCACATTTTTCAACGCCAGCACCTGGCTTTGCAGATCAATATTCATTTTGCCATCACTGTACACCATTATTTGCCGGCGGCTGTCGCGCATGCCAATGCTTTGAATGTTCAATACATGTCGTCCACGCGGAAGCACGATAGAGTAATAACCATATTGATCGGTGGAAGTTCCTATTCTTGGTTTGTCAATAAAAACGGATGCACCCACCACCGGCTCGCCTGTTTTTGCATCGCGTATATAACCTGCTACATTGATGCCGCCAGACTGTGTCGCAGTCTTGTCGCCTACTTGGTACAATTTATTTTCAAGAATCGCTTTTTGTTTTATTTCTGTTTCCTGGTATTCTTCAAGCATAGCAGTGCTGCTTGGCTTATCAGGATTTCCCTGGTCGAGATATCCTTCAGGCAGCGCTGTTTTCACCAGCGTTCCCCTTGTTACAAAGACGTTGTTGTTATCATCAATGGAAAAGCTATTTTCGGTTCCGGTCAAACCCTTCTCCAGCACATTTTCAAGCGGTTCATTTTTTACAGAAATATTTATTTTAATGGTATCCAGCTGCGCGGTGTCGTAGTAGAAATGGTAATGTGTTTGCCTTTGCAGCTCCAGCAAAAACTGCTCAACCCGCATATTTTCAAACGATCCTGTGATTGTTTTTTTCTCCTTTTGCGCAATGGCAAAATGAGCAGTGAGCAGTAGTGTGAAAGTTACTATGGAGAAATAGAATTTCATTTATTTAGTATTGGTCGGCCAGGGTTAACAATGTTGATGTTTTACAACGAATCGTAGTAAACAACTGCTTTTGTCAGCGCATTATCCTTATCGTGCTTAAAGTCAAGTTTGTTCTTGCGGATGTATTGCTGCAGCTGTTTTTTCTTATCCGCATAGACACTCAGCACATCTTTTTTGCCACTCACCGGATAATATCTATCGCCCTTCTTTATGGCAAATGAGTTGTTGTCATTTATGTAGCGCAAAATACCTTCTCCTGTACTCAATTCTTCCGTTATTTCTTTTCTGTTTCTTTTCAAAAGCATGTTATCATTGTGGTCATAGAGCAGTGCATAAATGCCAGGAGATATCCCGGATTTAGCGGTATCTGTTTTGATGTAGATAAACGTGGTATTAAACAAGTAAAACCTGGAAATTCTTTCATTGATCACACAAATGCGGGCGTTGTTCTTTGGCTGGCTAACGACCAGCTGGTCCTTGACCAGGTCATATCTCATGGCAACATTTTCATACAGCACACCTTCGTATTTTATCCAGCCGGTATCTATCTCATCTTTATAGTAATAAGGCTGGCCCTCCTGGAAGCGAAATGGATAGCCAGAATATTCAGGGCCGGTGTATAAACCCTCCTCCGGATAAAGAGCTTTATGATAAATTGATTTCGCGTTTTTTATAGCCGAGGCATATGCAATACTGTCTTCCGCAGTAGTCTGGGAAAAGGTTTGGGTAAATAAAAACAAACTGCAAAAAAAAATCAGTAAGTTCTGTGGGTTAAAACTTTTCATACGTGTTGCGATGAATGTATCGGTCCATTTAATATTCTTCAATGGACCAATTTCCAAAATAATAAAAATTCACTGAGCCTCCGCAGATAATCCGGTAATAAATAGGAGTTGATAAGTATTTATAAATGAAACGAAACGGCGCAACTAAAACCGGAAACCCGTCCTTAACGAAAAAAATATGGTCCTTAACCAATCATTTATCCTCCCAAGTAATAGGTTCTACTTATTTTCGCAGCTCATTGCAGTAACCCCGCAATAACCTAGGCATGGAAATTTTTCTTTCAAAATCAGGCTGGCAGCTGGTCATTTTTGGTTTGTTTTGTGTTATTTCCTTAATACAACTTATCTACATATTGAGGCTCTTCGGAAAATTGGCTTTTTACAAAACACCTTCCAAAGAGCACATGCAGCAGCATCCTGTTTCTGTAATTGTTTGCGCAAGGGATGAAGCGGGAAATCTTACACGCAATTTGCCAGGCATACTTGTTCAAAAATATCCTTCCACAAACGAGGTGATCGTGGTGAATCACAACAGCCAGGATGAGACAAGATTTTTGCTGGACGAGTTCAAGAAAACTTTTAAAAATTTATACGCAGTAAACCTGGAAAACGATGCACTGGGCATTCCGGGGAAAAAATATCCTTTATCTATCGGCATTAAAGAAGCTAAACATGAAGTGTTGCTTTTAACGGATGCAGACTGCGTTCCGGCTTCTGAGGATTGGATAGAGCATATGCAAAACGGCTACGACAACGGCACTGAGATTGTAATTGGTTATGGCGCTTATTTTAAAAGACCAGGTTTTTTAAATAAACTTATCCGCTTCGAAACTTTTCATGCGGCGCTGCAATACCTGTCGTATGCCATTGCGGGCATGCCGTACATGGGCGTGGGAAGAAATCTTTCCTACAAGAAAAACGTTTTCCTGCGTAACAAAGGTTTTTCATTTACCAATCATTTGCCTGGCGGCGATGACGATCTGTTCATCAACAAAGTAGCCACAAAAACAAACACAAGCATCGTTATCCACCCCGATTCATTTACGCTTTCAGAACCAAAGAAAAGCTTTGGCGACTGGATGCGACAAAAGAACAGGCACTTTTCTACCGCTAAATATTATAGGCCAAAACACAAATTCTTGTTGGGTACCTATAACGCTTCGCAGTTTTTATTTTACCCGCTGTTTATAGCATGTCTTGTCTTTTTCGACTGGCGATTGGCACTGGGCATTTTCGTAGTTCGATTCATTGCACAAGGTTTTATTTATTACAAAGCCATGAAGCAGCTGAATGAAAAGGACCTTTGGCCGCTGTGGTGGTTATTTGATATCTGGATGTTTTTGTTTTATTGCATCTTTGCACCAGCATTGTGGAAAAAACCGAAAGCATCATGGAACTAGTATTAAAATATTTCAGCGACTTCACGCCCCAGCAATTACAGCAATTGGAAGGCTTGGGAGAATTGTATAAAGAGTGGAACGAAAAAATAAACGTTATCTCTCGAAAGGATATTGAGAGCCTTTACGAGAAACACATTTTGCATTCATTAAGCATCGCTGCGGTGTTTGATTTTCCCAAAGGTTACGAGGTTGTTGACCTTGGTACCGGAGGTGGCTTTCCGGGTATTCCGCTGGCTATTTTCTTTCCTGAAGTGCAGTTCCATCTTGTGGACAGCATTAACAAAAAACTGAAAGTTGTAGAAGCCGTTGCAGAAGGTATCGGTTTAAAAAATGTAACGACACAACACACACGTGTTGAAGAAATCAAGGGCAGGAAATTTGACTGCGTTGTTTCCCGCGCCGTAGCTCCACTTAGAGATCTTTGGCAATGGGGCAAACCGTTAATGAAGAAAAACAAAGAAGCCATCACCGGCGAAAATGATTCCATAAAAGCATCTGGCCTTGTCTGTCTCAAAGGCGGCGACCTCGCGCAGGAAATTCATGAAAGTGGCCTCCGCCCTCATATTGTTCCCATCGATGAAATTTTTGAAGAAGAATTTTTTAAAGAGAAGTTTATTGTAAATGTGCCGCATTAGAAGGTATAAACTATGAAGTATGAACTATGAGGTAGGGGTGCCCTCAATTCATCGTTCATACTTCATAGTTCATACTTCCCCCCGCTGGTTTTCTTCCCTTAAAACATTATCTTTCCTCCTCAATCACGGTTTGGCTTTTTTAAAGAAAATATCACCCATTACAGGTACTGATGCAGATCTGGTTGCGCAATACAAACGCACCGGAAATGCTGAGATCCTGGCGCACCTTTACCAGCAATACATGGAACTTGTGTATGGCGTTTGCGTAAAGTATCTTAGCGACCATGAAATTGCCCGCGACGCCGTGATGAATATTTACGGGGAATTGCCGGCAAAAGTGCAAAAACATACCATAGACAACTTCAGGAGCTGGTTGTACGTAGTAGCTAAGAATCATTGTCTTATGCATTTGCGCAGCCAAAAAAGTAAAATAACTATAAGCATTGACGATTCATTTATGCAATCGGAGGAAGTATCGCATCCTGAGAGTGCATGGGACAAAGAGGACCAGCTTGTTCAAATGGAAGACTGCCTGCAAACGCTTGCTTTTGAACAAAAACAAAGCGTGGAATTATTTTACTTACAAAACAAAAGTTATAACGAAATAGCAACCATAACCGGCTACGAATGGAACAAAGTTCGCAGTCTTATTCAGAACGGACGGCGCAACCTGAAGATCTGTATGGAAGGAAAAATGGTAAACATAAACACTAAATAAAACAGACGGTGTAACTAAGATTACACTTGTTATGAGCGACAATAGCAACCATATTAAAACCTTTACAGCGGAAGACATTCGCAATTACTGGAGCGGAAAAATGTCTCCACGCGAAATGCATGCATTGGAAAAAGCATCACTCGATGATCCTTTCCTGGCGGATGCATTGGAAGGCTATTCAGCTGTAAACAATCAGACGGCTACTAGCGATATCGACTGGTTGCGTAAGAATTTGAGCGCTGCTAAAAAAGAAGAAAAGAAAGCCGTTCCACTTTTCAAACAAAGCTGGATGAGAGTCGCCGCGGCGCTTATCATTATTGGTGGCCTTGGCACCTTGAGTTATTTCCTGCTCTCCCCTTCTCAGAATAAACACGTAGCACAAACAAATCCTGTTCTAAGAAAAGAACAATCAATCGAACGCAAAGAAGATACGATAGCCGTTACATCAAAAGAAACCCCAACCTTCAATTTTAGCACGCAGGCTGAGCAAAAAACTGCCCGATTAAACGCAAATCGTCAAAAGGATTTAGTTGCAAAAATGGATGCTCAAAAACAGCAGCCAGCTCTTGCTCCTGCAGAGCAATTTGATGCAAAAGACATCTCTAAAAATGAAGAAAGAACTTTTCATTTGCCTGTGGCAAGTGATTCCGTTAATACAGACAAAGCAACGGCCAACAATGATGACCTTAAAAAAGAAGCATCACAGTCTGTTGCTGCAACAATTAGTGGAAGAGTAAGCGGTGTTAATGTTGATGCAGCAGCAAAAAAAGCAACTGCCCAAAACTTTGCTGCATTTAACAACAATATTTCCGGCAGGATCACCAACAGTAAAAACGAACCCGTTGCCGGAGCAGTTATCAAAGCCAACAACCTTAGTAATGCTGTAGTTTCTGATCAAAACGGCTACTTCTCTCTTCCCGTTCCCGATACAACAACATTTCAGCCGGCATCTGTCAATTCTGTTGGCTACATGAATGCCAATGTTGCTTTAAATGCGAAAACGCAGAACAATATCAAACTTGAAGAAAACAACATGGCGCTGAATGAGGTAGTTGTTGTGGGATATGGCTCTCAAAAAAAGAAATCCAGGCCGGTAAGAGCGGCGGCAGTTTCACCTGTTGATACACTGCAACCCACTCCGGTTGATGGCTGGGAAGATTATTACAATTACGTTCAACGAAGCACACAGTCATTCCCCGATATCGATGGAGAGATCGTAGTTCGTTTTGACATTGATAAAAAAGGGAAACCCAATAACATCGTTGTTGAAAAATCCCTCACCGACGTTGCCGATAAGGAAGCAATAAGAATCATTAAAGAAGGTCCGGGCTGGAAAGCAAATTCAAAAAAGAAGAAGGTTAGGTTGACGATAAAGTTTTAAATACTAAGCTCTTGACCTTACTCCTGTTCAACTCTTTTTTTCCTGAATAAGATTTTGAAGATAAACACAACTCCCTCAAATATTATTTTAAAGGCTGTCCAATAATTCCACTTATATACCTTATCCCTCGGATTTAAATTTAATGAATTAATAAACCTTGCTTGCTCGGGTGTAAGCAAAGCAATTTGTGTATCGCTTGCCGAATCGTTCATAAAATAAATTCTTTCCCTGGCTTTGCTTTTCCGCAAAATTTTGTTCAAAAAAATTGAATACTTTGCTGTAAGAAAAATTTGTAAGAGCAAGAACAACGAAGGCACTTTTGTAAGATCACAAGTGTAATTATTTATTGTAAACTTGTAGACTACTTTCCTGGTAGACCCATTAAATATCTGGTCAGCGTTATTTATTTTGACACCTGCTTTTTCGAAATAAGGGCGCATCTCATTGAACAAATCCAGCGCACCGCCCTCGACAAGCTCTTCAGCATCAAAGTCAAACAATCGCCCATCTACATTTTCAAATTCAGGATAAGAAAAGAAAAAGGCTTTTTTATCGATAATGTTATCCAAAAGACGATTAAGAACGTCTTGCCTCTGCTCATGACTAACATATTTAAGTATATCTATTCGTTCTATATTTTGCTGAAGCCATTCTCTATTCATCAATGTATGTTTCAAAGTGCCTGCGTAATTTGTATTTTCTGACCGGATAGATGCGAATCTATAAAATTTTATTTGACACCGTTTAAATGGAATTATTTAGTTCTTCATATCTGAAAACCCATGCAGCTACTAATTACCTATTCGTGGTATTGCTTGGAAATGAGAATAATCCCAATTTTGCCAAATGAATAGAAACATTTCTGTGTGCATTGTCGACGACACAAATGATATTCGCCTGGCCCTCGAAGAGATCATTAACATGGCTGACGGATATGATTTGATTGGTAGCTTCAGCAATGGTGAAGAAGCATTGGAAAAACTGCCTGAACTTAAACCTGAGGTAGTGCTAATGGACATCAACCTGGGTGGAATGACCGGCATTGAATGTGTAAGAAAATTAAAGCCTCTTAATCCCGATATGCTTTTCATGATGTGTACGGTTTACGAGGAAGACGATAAAATATTTGAGGCACTCAGCGCCGGTGCGAATGGATATATTCTGAAAAAAACGGCTCCAGGTAAATTACTCGAAGCCATAAAGGAACTCAAAGAAGGCGGAGCTCCCATGAGCAGCCTGATCGCCAGGAAGGTGGTAGCTGCATTCCAAAATAAACCGGCCGCCATAGCCACTACAGCTGAGGGCAGCGACGACCTGATCGACGCTCTTTCCAACAGAGAAAAAGAAATCCTCAAGTTCCTTTCCAAGGGAATGCTTTATAAAGAAATCGGTGTGCAGCTGGGAATCAGCCACGAAACTGTACGAAAACACGTCTACCATATTTACGAGAAGCTTCACGTAAATAGCCGAATAGAGGCCGTGAACAAATACTATGGCCGATAAGTCAACCGATTGCATTAACTTTTTTTAACTTAAACTACCACTAAGTGGGTATTGTTTACAATAGAAATTACAATGACCTTTGCTCTCGTCGGGATGTTAAAGCAAATATTGTTAATCATTGAAACCTTACCTTTTCGCATTAACCCTAAAAAACGCTCAAGCATTACGATGCTGATTACTTTTTAAAGTAGTTTTTAATAGCCGCTCCTAAGAGTGGCTTATTTATTCCCCTTAAGCCCGTGTTTACACATCGATATTGTTCCCTGGTTTTTTCAATAAAAAAAAGTCACCTTGCAAAAAGTGACTTTTTCTTTTTATCTGGAAATCTTTTTTACCAGTTTAATTGTAGCGAGTTATTTCTTCTGTTCACATCGGCCATTCTTTCAGATGGGTCGATCACTACTTGTTTAAGATCCGTGATCTTGTGGTTTGTTTCAACAACATAAGTTGGATGCGTCCATTTCCAGGCTTCGTTTACAATTCTTGGTGTGTTGTCCTCTGCCGGTTTTTCTCCAAACATTAAGTACATCGGCACATATTGCATCTCTTTGCTGCCGTCTTTAAATGTCAGCTGAAGATCTATCGGCATTGGCACCTTACCTATGCGAGCAAGCCTGATCTTTGTTTTGCCATTCTCTTCCCAAAGGCTGTCAATTCCGTAATCAATTGTCTTTGTCGTATTCACCCAGTACTCTCTGTACCAGTCCAGCTTCATGCCACTTGTTTTTTCAGCAACGCGGATAAAGTCATTTACATTCGGATGTTTGAAATGCCAGTCGTCATAATAATCCAGCAAAATTTTATCTCTCACCTGGGCACCCACAATGTATCCTAGTTGCTCCATGAACACTTCACCTTTTGAGTAAGATGCAATGCTATAGGCAATATTGGTTTCAAAGTGATCCGCGTGTGTGGTTAAAGGTTCTTCCCTTCCGCTTCTTACCAAAGCAAAGTAGCTTTTATAAGCATCTATGTGAATGTTCTGATTTACGGTGCTTACAGCCAATTCATTTTTTTTCGCAGAACTCTTTCCTGTTGTTTGTTCGTCGTAATACTCACTCACCACTGTTTCTGCCCATGAAGTAAAGCCCTCATCCATCCATGGATACAAGCTTTCATTCGTGCCCATCATCATTTGGTACCAGGTGTGCATCCATTCGTGGAAAGCTGTTCCAAGGCTGGGGCTGGAAATCAATGTTGACATTGGATATTCCATGCCACCATCACCGCCATGCACAAACGAATATTGCTTGTAAGGATATTTACCAAAATGTTTTTCAATGAAAGGCAATACCAACACGGCCGCATCGGCCAATTTGTTCCACTTGGCATCATTTGCAGTATCATTTTCTTTGTAATTATAAAGAACGTTGATGGTTACACCGTCGGCTGTTTTTCTAACAAGATGTTTGTATTCAGGATCCGCTGCCCACATAAAGTCGTGAACATTCGGAGCCACAAAATGCCATGTTAATTTGTTACCTGCAGGTTGTGCAACTTTTACGCCGGCGTCTTCATAACCATAACCAATCTGGTTAGCATTTATAACATAACCCGTTCCACCTAAAATATATTTTTTGTCGATGGAGATAGTAACATCATAATCGCCCCAAACGCCGTAGAACTCACGTGCCACGTACGGTGTAGGGTGCCAGCCTTCATAATCATATTCGCTCATTTTTGGGTACCACTGGCTCATTGAATAACGAACACCGGTCAATGGATTATCTCTTCCGCTGCGGCGAATTTGCAAAGGCACCTGCGCCTCGAATTGCATGTCAAAAACCACTTTGCTTTTTGGCAAAATTGGTTTTGTTAGTGTTACTTCCAGAATGGTTTCATCTACTTTATAAGGTTGTGCAATGCCATTCATTTTTAATGAAAGCACCTTCTGATAGCCTATTTCATCAGGTTTCAAATTTGCAATGCGATCCTTTACCCTGCTGTCCCAATCGCGTACATCATTTCCCTTTTCATCTTGTCTTACCACAACTTTGCCCAGCTCTCGGCTGCGCACGTCCATCATGCTGTTTGGCTGAAATGCATTAAAGTATAAATGATAAAATACTTTGTACAAAGTATCGGGAGAGTTGTTGGTGTATTCCAGTTTTTCTGTACCGGTAAAACGGTTGGTGTTAACATCCATGTCAATGTTCATCTTGTAGCTTACTCTTTGCTGCCATCTGTCCGGCTGAGCAAAGGCCAATGAACACATCAGGACGAAACCAATGTTCAGGAGGAGGAATTTTCTCATGGTTTTTTTAAGTTGTGAGTTATAAGTTATGGGTTATGAGTTAAGCGCCTATGGCTCAAACTCACAACCCATAATCAAACTCTATAATCGAAATTCTAAATGCTAAATTTTGGATGATGAGTAGACCTATGAACCATAGTTCAAAACTCATCACTCAAAACCTAAAGCGTTCTGCTATCTCTCAAAAGCTTGCCTCTCACGTTAAACGTAAGGTTCATTTTTTCTACGTTATTTCTTGCCACGATCATTTTGTAATTCGTTGAGTCACCCGGCAATTTGATCTCAGACGCATACTTCACTTCCCAATCGGAATATTTGCTTTTTGAAAAGCCATCATTCACCACAGAAGGAATTTTGCTTTCTTCAAGTTTGGTTTCTGTTTGTTCCCAAATGCCTTTGCTTGTGAAACGAGCCTCGTGCGTTTCACCACCCAATTCAAAACTTGCCACAAAGGAACTCAGTTTGTCTTTCCACTCTACTTTTTTTGCCACTGGATACTTAGCATAGAAAGCATCTGTTACTTCAGCCGGAATTTTACGAAACTGTGCAAACAATGAGTTTGCAGATAGGATACATACGGTTGCCAAAATAAAGCTCAGGATTTTTCCAGTTTTCATACAGAAATTTTGTTTAGATTTTTCTTTGGACAAAAATTGCACCAAGGTAGTTTAATTGAAAGTGGAAAATTGAAAATTGAAAATGAAGGCCTCAATTTTAAAGTCTTTATAACAAAGGGTAACCCTCATTTTCAAATCTTCAAATTTTCAAATTATTCTTCTTTGCCCGCCACAATCACGACAATCTCCCCCTTCACCGCTTTTTGTTTAAAATGATCGCACACTTCCTGCAAGCTGCCACGTTTGTTTTCTTCAAACATTTTAGTAAGCTCACGGCTTACGCAGCATTGACGTTCAGCACCAAAATACTGGATGAAGTCTTCCAATGTTTTTACAAGGCGCATTGGAGATTCATAAAAGATCATGGTGCGCTCTTCTTCCGCCAGTTGTTTTAAAGCAGTTTGCCGGCCTTTTTTTAACGGCAAAAATCCTTCGAAACAAAAACGATTGGTGGGAAGTCCGCTGTTCACAAGGGCCGGAACAAAGGCCGTAGCGCCAGGAAGGCATTCTACCTTAATATCGTTGCGTACGCATTCACGAACCAATAAAAATGCAGGATCCGAAATTGCAGGCGTACCCGCATCTGTGATCACCGCCATCTTTTTACCTGCCAGCAATTGCTCTACAAGGTGCTGCAGAATTTTATGTTCGTTATGCTGATGATATGGAGTAAGTGGTTTCTGAATATTGTAGTGATTCAAAAACACGGAAGAAGTTCTTGTATCCTCACACAAAATGAGATCAACACTTTGCAATACTTCTATCGACCGATAAGTAACATCTTTAAGATTTCCTAAAGGCGTGGGAACAAGATAGAGCATGGTTAATTTGAAAATTTATTAATTTGAAAATTTGAAAATTGAGTCGCCGCGGGGTGACAAATCAAATGTGTTGCTGTGGCACCTAAAGCATTTTCAAATTTTCAAATTCTCAAATTTTCAAATTGAAATTTTAGTTTACTGAAATTTCGAAGTATTCCATTACAGGATTAGCGAGTAGTTTTTTAGTCGCTTCTTCAGCGATTTTTTTCGCGTCTTCTTCGTTTGCCGCGTCTACTTGCAGCGTAATGTGTTTGCCTACTCTTACGTCATTAATTCCTTTTAGGCCAAGATTGTTTAAGCCTCCCATCACGGCTTTACCTTGAGGATCCAGCAAATCTTTTAGGGGCATTACCTTTACCTGTACTGAAAAAGTCATTGTATTTTGGTTTTCGATTTTTAGAAAATTTCCCGCAACAAGCTAGGCCTGTTGTTTTGGGAGGGCCAAAGATAAGATGATATAGAGAATAAACATGACAGGTATTGCCAGCCATTTTAAGAATATTGCAGAAATCACAGCCAGCAAAAGCAGAATCACTTTAGGCATATTGCTTTTCAGTTTGTAATCTTTAAACTTCAAAGCCATGATCGGCAGGTTGGAAACCATCAGGTAACTCACCAATGCGATGATCGCGTAAATCATCCATTTGTTCAACAAAAGAGAAGCAACTGTTTCACCGGAGTTCACAAGAATTAACGGAAAAGAAGCGATCAACAAACCAATTGCAGGCGTTGGAACTCCTTTAAAGCCATACTGTTGTGAATCGTCGATATTGAATTTTGCCAAACGATAAGCAGCTGCACAAGCCACCACTAAAGCAGGCAACAACCATATAATAGAAACATTCAAACCGTTTTCTTCTTTAGCGATGCTTAAGCGCAAAAATTGATATAAGATCATGCTCGGCGCCACACCAAAGCTCACCACATCCGCTAAAGAGTCAAGCTCCTTCCCCATTGCAGAAGATGCTTTCAGCAATCTTGCTACAAAACCATCAAAAAAATCAACTACTGCCGCCAGCCCGATAAACAGTGATGCATACCAGATTTTTTCTGGAAGATCCACCAGTTGAGCCCCATAACTGTCGGTTGTAATGATGATACCATTCTGAAGTGTAACAATAATCGCGAGCGAGCCAAAGAAGAGATTAAGTAGCGTGAAAAGGTTAGGAATTTGCTTCATATAAGAATTGAATAAACTGAGGCGTGAAACTATAATTTTTTTTGTTAAAAGCCGCACACAGATAACACTGATTGAACAGATTTGCACTGATCAGTGTACATCAGTCTAATCTGCGTCATCTGTGTGCTTGTCTTTTATTTTTTCATTAGCGCCTCGATTTCATCAGCCTCGTAAGGGATATTTTTCATCAGGTCGATGTTGCCATCTTTTGTAAGCCACACGTTGTTCTCTATACGAACACCCATTTGCTCTTGTTCGATATAAATTCCTGGTTCGATAGTCAGCAACATGCCTTCCTGCAGAGGTTCTGTTTTTGTTCCAAGATCATGCACATCCACGCCTAAGTGATGCGAAATGCCGTGATACAAATACTTTCTGTACGCCCTGTTTTCAGGATCTTCGTTCTTCACATCTGCTTCTGTAATGAGACCAAGTTTAAGGAATTGTTTCGTCGCTTCATCACCCACCTTGTCTGTGTAATCAAGCAGTGTAATGCCCGGTTTTAAAATGGTTTTGCAGTATTTGTGAATATCAAGACATGCATTGTACACTTCTTTCTGGCGTTTTGTAAACTTGCCATTTACAGGAACTGTGCGGGTCAAATCTGCATTGTAACCACCATACTGTGCACCGAAATCCATCAGCACCAATTCACCATCTTTACACTCCTGGTTATTGCTAACATAGTGCAGTGTGCGAGCCCTGTCGCCACTGGCAATGATGCTTCCGTAACCCTCGCCGGTAGCACGGTTGCGCAGAAATTCGTGTATGAGTTCCGCTTCAATTTCATATTCAAAAACACCAGGTTTAATAAAGCCAAGCAAACGACGAAATGCTTTCTCTGTGATGTCGATTGCTTCCTGCATCACTTCCACTTCGAGCGGCGTTTTGATGGCACGCAGATCTTTCAAAATCCTGGCGCTTCTTTTATAGTTGTGCAAAGGATAACGGCTGCGCATTTCTGCTACATAACGGTAATCCCTAACTGCCAGCAGATTTGACTTACGGTCATTTTCATTTGTGTTCAAATAAATGGTATCTGCAAGATGTATCCATGGTTGCAAAACACCGTCCAGCACGTCAAGCCATACAATTGTCTGAATACCTGAGATTGCCGTCCCTTCTTCTTTTCTCAACCTGTGCCCGTCCCATTTTTCTTTTAATTCGTTTGGTCTTACAAGCACCAAAACTTCTCTGAATTTCGGATCGGGATTGTCGGGAAACAGCACCAGCATTGTATCCTCCTGCACAATGCCTGTGAGCCAGTATAGATCTGAATTTTGCTTAAATCCATATAATGCGTCACCATTCGAAGGCAATTCATCATTGCTGTTGAAAATAGCAATCGCATTCTTTTCCATTTTTTCTACAAAACGTTTACGATTCTGTACAAATATCTCTGCATTTAAAGGCTTGTATTTCATTAAAATCTATTGAAAAAGTAAAAGAATGCGTAAATGTAGGGATGAATTATGAATGATGAATAATGAATGATGAATTATGAATTGGTTCGCGTTGAGCTATGAGCTATGAAGTATGAAGTATGAACTGTTAATAGCACGACATACTGGAATATTATGATGCAAGCAGTATAGTCAACAGTTCATACTTCATAATTCATATTTTGGATCACTCATCATTCATAATTCATCACTCATAATTCACAATTCCCACCCTTCTTTCATCACTCCTGACTTCCGGTTCACCATCGCTCTTTGCCGGTTTGTCAAAAACTGAAAAAATTTTAAAATTTTCAATTTGTCTAATGTTCAAATGATTGCTTTTAAATTATTTGTATAAAATCGTCTCTTATTTTGAAAAAAAGATAATGCCGACTGTGTAACAGGTCAAATTTTATGCATTACAGGTAGATATCTCATCTGCTAACAACCGTTAGTTTTGTCCTTCACCACAGATTTAAGCCATATGATTTCAACGATTGCGATGCCCATCAGAGGCCTTAAGAAAATTGGTCTTACATTTCAAAACAACATACACTATCAACTACATCCTGAGGAACTTGTAAAAGATACTTTAAAGCGCGACGAGGGTGAGCTTGCGGATACAGGGGCATTGGTGATCAAAACCGGCGAATTTACCGGCCGTTGTCCAAAAGACAAATTCATCGTAAGCGACGAAATTACCGCTGACACGGTTCATTGGGGCGGCTTCAACCAGCCAATCGAAGAAAAATTCTTCCATGTTATTTACGGCAAAATCATGCATTACCTGAATGGCCGTGAAGAAATTTGGGTAAGAGATTGTTTTGCCTGTGCCGATCCCCAGTACAAGTTATCGATCCGCGTGGTAAACGAAACGCCGGCACTTAACCTGTTTGCATACAATATGTTCATGCGCCCTTCGGAGCATGATTTGGAAACTTTTGAACCTGAGTGGACCATTCTTAACGCTCCGGAATTAAAATTGAATGCTGCTGAATGTGGCATACGTCAGTCAAACGTTGCAGTAGTTTCATTTAAGCATAAAACGATTCTGATTGCCGGAACCGGTTATACAGGAGAAATCAAGAAAGGAATTTTCACTATCCTCAATTATATTTTGCCGCAACAAGACGGTGTTTTGAGCATGCACTGCTCTGCTAACATAGGCGAAGATGGAGACACGGCGCTGTTTTTCGGCCTGAGCGGAACAGGTAAAACTACCTTGAGTGCAGATCCTGAAAGAAAATTGATCGGTGATGATGAGCACGGCTGGTCAGACAAAAATGTGTTCAATTTCGAAGGTGGCTGCTACGCAAAATGCATTGGTCTTTCCCAGGAAAAAGAGCCTGAAATTTTCCATGCGGTGCATGAAGGCGCTTTGTTGGAAAACATCAACTTTTTCGAAGGCACACACACTGTTAATTACGACGATTCAACTATAACCGAAAATACAAGGGTTTCATACCCGCTTTCTTACATAAGCAACGCCATTGAGCCTTCTATTGGCAATCAACCAAAGAACATTTTCTTTTTAACCTGCGATGCAAACGGAGTGTTGCCGCCTGTTTCAAGGCTCAACCCTGCGCAGGCAATGTATCAGTTCATTTCTGGTTACACTGCAAAAGTTGCCGGAACAGAAGCTGGAGTTACCGAGCCGAAATCTACGTTCAGCGCATGTTTTGGTGCTCCTTTCCTTCCATTGCATCCTGGTAAGTATGCAGAGATGCTGGGAGAAAAATTGAAATCATCCAATGTAAAAGTTTGGCTGATCAACACTGGATGGACCGGAGGCGCTTATGGTGTGGGGAACCGCATGAAGCTTTCTTACACTCGCGCAATGATCTCAGCCGCGTTAAAAGGCGAGCTGGATAAAGTGAATTTTGAAGCAGATCCGGTTTTTGGCTTCGAAATGCCGTTAAGCTGTCCAAATGTACCTACAGACATACTAAATCCTCGTAACACATGGGACAACAAAACAGCTTATGATGAAAGAGCAAATGCTCTGGCATTAGAGTTTGTCAAAAACTTTGAAAAATATGCAGCCGGCGTATCCGAAGAAATTCTGAAAGCCGCGCCTAAAGCTGTCTAAGTTGGTTGTAGGGTTAAATAAGATGTGCCTGGGTCAAAAGCCCGGGCTTTCTTATGCGCTAAATTTCACGCAAAGCTGCAAAGAAGCAAAGGCACACTTCACGCGGCGAACGCAACGAAGCAGCGACGCAGCGGCCTTTATACCATCGACTATGATATCAGATAAGATATTAATCTTTATGAATCCCTTATTCGCCTTTGCACCTTGGCGCCTTGCGCGAAATTCGCTGCGTCGCCGCTCCGCTGCGTTCGCCGTGTGAAACAAATTATCGTTTTCCAAAACTGTAGCCTATATAAACACAATATTTCAAGCCTGCACCCAATACGTTGTGGGTACCTGAGGCATCTACCTGCTTGTCTGTTATCAACTTATTCAGCGCCGGAAATCTGTCAAGCATGGCCTGTGTAACTTCGTTATAAAGTTCTTCCTTCGCAGCATCGCTTAACCCGCCTGTAGATTGAAGATGTACGCCATAAAGGGAAATAGATGGAGCAAATAAGGTTAGATCAATGACCAGTCTTTTCGACAACACAAACTGGTAACCTAGCTGCACACCCAGATTAAACACATTGGTTTTGGAGTTTAATGTTACATGGGATACGCCGCCGGTGCTGTCGGTGTACTGCATCTTACGATCGCTTTTAAAATTATAATAGCTTGTGTATGGTCCTACGTACAAGCCATGCGGTGCGGGGTATTTGTTCTCCATTTTCAGATAAAACCTGTAGTCGCCGCCAATTGTAAAGCCACTCTTCGAAAGCGAGTTGGTATAACTGACATTGCTATGCGTAGGCTGAAACCAGGGCATTTCCACATATCCTCCTGTTATGGAAAAGCTTTGGTGTTTGGACACTACACGCTCATAGCTTAACATAAAGCAGTTATCATACAATATCCAGTTGGTTATATTGAACTTGATACTATTCTTGTAATAGGTAGAATCTTTGTTATTCTTTTGAGCAGATGCGCTGTTGACAGTCATCAAAAACAAAAAAACAAAAGGGGTTAAAAAGCTCAGCGGATTATTTTTCATCGCGGTTTATTTACCAAATAACAAAGCAATAACCGAATATGTTTTCCAGCTGGTAGGTATATCTAAACATTACTGGTAACTTACTGTTATCTATTGTGAAACAGTCATTTACTATGATCGAAAATATCGTTGCAGAAGGGAAGCAAATCCGGAAAAAAGTAAGCAGAAGCTCGCAGGGCGAATTTGCGCTCAGCAAGGACCGTCCGGATGTATTGACTTTTATCCAGCAATCGAACTATGACCGATTGCCTGACCTTGTTCCCATCCGCCACGCCCGCATGAGCACCTCACCGTTTGCCTTCTACAGAGGAACGGCGTCCATTATGGCGTATGATCTTTCGCATACCCACAATACAGGAATCAATGTGCAGGCCATTGGTGACTGCCACCTTATGAATTTTGGCGGTTTTGCTACGCCGGAAAGAACACTGGTGTTTGATGCGAATGATTTTGATGAAACGCATCCCGCGCCGTGGGAATGGGATATAAAACGACTCGCCACCAGTTTTGTACTGGCTGGAAGGAATAATAATCTTGCAGAAATAGATGCACAGGAGTTGGCGCATGCATTGGTACAATCTTATCGTAAGCATATCTTTCTTTTTTCAGAAATGACGATGCTGGAATTATGGTACAAAAAATTTGACATAGCAACAATTGCAAGCAAAACAAAAGATGAAGCTGTCAGGGATTTTCTGGATGATTCTATTGCAAAGGCACACAAGGAAACGCCGCAAAAAGTTCTATACAAAACCACCCAGGAAGTGTTCGGAAAACTTGAGATTACAAATCAACCTCCACTTGTTTATCACACTAAGGACGTGGAGAACGACAAAGAATACATGCGATCATTCATGAATTATTATTTCGACACTTTGCAGCACGACCGAAAATGGCTGGCATCGAAATACGAAATAGTAGATGTTGCATTGAAAGTTGTTGGAGTTGGCAGCGTTGGTACGCGGTGCTATGTTGTACTGTTGATGAACGACAAAAAAGAACCTCTTTTCCTCCAGGTAAAAGAAGCGAGGCAAAGTGTGCTGGAACCTTATACCCAGCCAGGCAAATATCTTCACCAGGGACAAAGAGTAGTTGAAGGACAGCGACTGGTGCAGGCAGCGAGCGACATTTTTCTTGGATGGAGCACCGGCCCGGCAGGAAGGCATTTTTACCTGCGGCAATTAAGGGATCGCAAAATTGCACCAACCATCGAACATTTCAACAAAGCATTGCTGATGGCTTACGCACGCCTTTGCGGACGCATGCTCGCACGTGCACATGCAAAAACGGGCAACTCAGAAATCATCAGTTCTTACATGGGCAAAAGCGAAGCATTTGAAGAAGCCATAAGCAACTTCGCAATAGCTTATGCGGACCAAACGGAAAAAGATTATGATAGTTTTTTAAAAGCAATTAAAGCAGGAAAATTGCCAGTAGAAAAGGGCTGAGCTTTGCAAACTAGTCACCTTCTTCAATGTAGGATACTGCCACTTCAGTTACCACCCTGTCAACAGTGGTGAAGATTATTCGTGTATAGTTGTCCTTATCCTGCACTTCAATATACTGTATTTTATCCTTTGTATTTTTCTTGTCTTTATAAAAATAGTCATTGTAAACAGAAACATCCATCTTATCGTAAGCCAGTAGTATTTGGGATTTGTTGCCGCCAATGCCAATATTGCTTCTTGTTTTAAGACCGGTGTTTATTGAGCTCACGCTGTACAATTTTTTTGGAAGCGCACCCGCGTTTTCTTCATCCTGCATTTTAAACACCAACTGGTACTTTGCGTTGTTATACACTACGAAAGCCGTGTCAAAATAGTTATCAGGTGATAATGATTTCAAAAACTGCAGCCTTGTCTTTGCAACAGCTTCTACTTCTTCCTTTTTGCTATTAAGTTTAAAAGGGCCGATACGCATTGTCGTAATAAGATTGTTATTGTCCTGCGTAAAAGCTGATGACAATGAAAATGCTATAAGAACTGTAAAAATGAAACGAAGACTCATTCGAAAAAAGGTTTAGGCCAATTAAATTATGGGCCGCAATAGTAGTAAAATAATTTGCAAAAAAAGATATCAGTTCAGATTAAGCTTTCTAACTTCATTCTTCAAATATTTTTCATGAGCGAAGTTTATAAAAATTGTCAAAGCTGTGGCATGCCGCTAAAAAGAGATCCAAAAGGTGGCAGCACAAACGCTGATGGCTCAAAGAGCACGATGTACTGTAGTTATTGTTTTGAAAACGGGCATTTCACACAGCCTGAAATTAACGCCTCCGAAATGCAATTTTTTGTAAAAGGAAAGCTTAAGCAAATGGGATTTCCCGGATTTATTGCAGGCTTTTTTACAAAAGGAATTCCTTCTTTAAAACGCTGGAACCAGTAGAGCGATAGTAGCCTTTTCCAAATCTTACCATTTTAAATTTGCACACATTGTATTATTCCTCCGAGGAAAATATTTTATTATTGGTCGAACGGTTTAACAACAAAACCTTAGAAAAATCTGCATGGACCCATGCCGCCCATTTAACAGTTGGTTTATGGCACCTGCACAATTATTCTTTGGATGAAGCCATCTGCAGAATGCGTTCAGGAATTATATCATACAATCTTGCCGTAGGCACGGAAAACACCGGTGATAGCGACTATCATGAAACATTAACTATTTTTTGGTTAACCGTTCTTTACCATTTTTTGAAAATGCAGGAAGGCAAATCTTTACTGACGCTTTGCAATGTACTGCTCGATAGCAGCCTTGCTGTCAACACCTTACCTTTTTATTTTTATGACAGGGGCAGAATTCTGTCTGCCAATGCAAGAGCAAGGTTCCAGGAGCCGAACAAAAACGAGATCATTCTTCCGATAATTATCCGCATTTTGAAAAACGAGATTGCCATTACTTAACACGCATTTAAGAAATCATTTTTTTAAATTGCTATAATGAAAATGATCCACGTTTTTGTTCTCCTGTTCTCCTTATCATTTGCGAAAGCTCAATCCGGCAACCTTATTCGCTGGAATGCAGTTAAAAAAATAACAATGGAGGATTTCAAAGCGCCTGTGGAACCATCCTACACCAACGCCGCACTGACGAATACCTCCATCAAAATGGATATGGGCTACAACTCAAGCGGATTCACTTATAAAATCAATTGCTTTTTCGACAAATCAAAATCATGGATGCGTGTTAAAAACGATTACGTTTTGGCGCATGAACAAGTGCATTTTGACATCTCCGAACTCTACGCGAGGAAATTAAATAAAGCCCTGAAGGAATATAAGTTTAATGAAAAAACAGCCGGTAAAGATCTTACCGAGATTTACCAGCGCATCATGACCGAACACGAACAAGTGCAAAAACAATACGATGCAGAAACAGATCATTCGCTTATTAGAGATGCCCAGCAAAGATGGTCGCAAAAAATATCAGAAGATTTGAAGGAGTACAGTGCGTATGCTGGGTACTGATTTGATCTATTCTGTTTCCAGCAATATGCAACCTATCGGAACTTTCTTATAACTATCAACCGCCTTACCATTCACAAGTGCAGGCGTCCACATTTTGTCAGACAATTTTATCAGATGCCGGATTTCATTATTCCAGCAACAGGAATCAGCTCTGTTCGTTTTGATTGAATCTGTTGTTCCATCTATTCTAACAATAAACATGATTGCGTTTGGATAATCGTCGAATAGATTATCTTCAATACACTCGGCAGGGACATTCAAATTCTTAATCATGAATCTCGCCCAAGCCGATGCGCCACCTTTAAACTCAGCTTCCACATCAACTTTGGTGTAAATTTTATTAGGTACGTTCTTTTTCTGTGCGGTAACGACACCGCAAAAAATTAATAAGCAAAGGAGGATGATAAATTTCATTTTGGGGTGGTAGGGGCGAAATGCATTCGCCCTGATGCACGTTTAATGTGTAGCATAAAAATACAGAATCCCCGCACATTTTTGTAACACCATCAGGGTGTTACAGGGCGAATGCAATTCGCCCCTACGGGTTGCTGATGTTAAATAATCATGGCGCTGGATATTCCTTCATCAATTGCATCAACACGCCATTCGTCCAGCCAAAACCATCCTGTGATGGGTATTCGCCGCCTCCGGCTGTTGCGTCAATATTTTCAACATTGTATTTCTCCATCAATTTACCCGTGGCTTTATAAACTTTTACGTTCAAATCAATCCAGCGTTTGGCAATTTCTTTTGCCAGATCATTTTTCCCATATTGCTCAAGACCTTTGATCGTCATCCATTCAAGCGGGGCCCAACCATTTGGCGCATCCCATTGCTGACCGCTGTTTTTAAGCGTCGTAACAACACCGCCTGGTTTTAAAAATTTCTTTTCAACAATTCCTGCGGCCTTCTCAATTCTTTCCTTTGGCGCCATCTCAAAATAAAATGGTGCGATGCCGGCAATCGTCATTGAATTGCCCAATGCTTTCTTGCTGATATTGTAATCGTAATACCATCCATCTGACGGGTTGTACAAATATTTGTTGATCGCCGTTTTGCGTTTCTCAGCAATTTGTGCGAACAAATTTGCCCTCAATAAATCCCCGGTTGCTTTGTATGATTTTGACAAAGTAATTTCTAAGTGATATAGCAAACAATTCAGGTCCACCGGCAGCAAATTGGTCGTTTCGATCGTAGACATATTTTTGCCATCGGCAAACCACCGGGAACTGAAGTCCCATCCGCTTTCTGCAGCAGCACGCAGGTTTCTGCACCGTGCTTTTTTAACCGCTTCCGTAGCCTTTGCAATTAGTTCCACATCTTCCCTGTAGCTTTCCGGGCGCGGTGTTTCATACTGATCGTAATATCTGTTTAACACATCTCCGTTTGGCATCTTCACCACATGCTTTGTCGGCGCGGACTTATCCATCCAGTAATTGTATTCACTTTGCAATGGACGCTGATACTCCGCATACACTTTATCTCCACTTTTCTTTGCCATCAGATCAAGCATCAAAGAAAAGAACGGAGGTTGTGATCTGCTTAAATAATAAGTTCGGTTGCCATTCGGTACATGTCCGTACTGACTTAGAAGCCATGAAAAATTATTCACAAGATTTTCAATCATGGCAGTTTCGCCACTCGCTTCCAGGCCAAGCATGGTGAAGTAAGAATCCCAGTAGTATACTTCGCGAAATCTTCCGCCGGGAACAATGTAGGGATTCGGCAAAGGCAGCAGCGAACTTCCCGCAACAGCATTGTCCGGATTTCTTTTCAGCACCTGCCACAACTGTTTGATATGCGTTTGCACATCAACGTTTTTATCCGTTTTGTAATTATCCGATGCTGCCACGGGCAGTTCGAAATTATCTTCCACAAATTTTTTCAACGAAAAATCGGCAGCTGGAGCTTTCTTGTTTTTTGTATATTCTTCCGCGATTTCGGCGGGGGATCTTTTGGCAGTGCAGTCCACAAACGTTTTTCCATCAGGGAAAATGCGATTCATTTGCACGTCCACAAATAGCTCACCGTATAATTTATCCGGCGGTATGGTGTCTTGTGCATTTGCCGATAAGGCAATGGAAAGTGGAATTGCCATGGAATAAATGATTCGCTTCATAAGTGGGTTTTCTAAAACAAATATAAATAGCCAGAGTTCAAATAATAACTGAATAATTGAATAACTGAATAACTGAGTTTGACCAGGGAATCTACCGCTATAACAATGGTTAAAATACATTAGACCCACCGCAACAGTCAACCCTTCAGTTACTCAGTTACTCAGTTATTCAGTATTCAGTCACGACCAATAAAAAAGCGCTGGCCGTCTACACAGCCAACGCTTCAATTATTTTGCCGGAAAAAAACTAGAACAATCCGTACAACTGCGAATCAATTTTGTTGATTATATCACCCAAATGTTCTTCGTTCTCCGCGAATTTGTTTTTATCAACATCAATTACCAAAAGCGGACCTTCTTTGTAAGATTCGATCCATTTGTTGTAATAATCATTCAGGCGCTTCAAATAATCAAGCCTGATATTTTCTTCGTATTCCCTGCCGCGTTTTTGAATTTGCGCAACCAATGTTGGAACAGATGCCTGCAAATAAATCATCAGATCAGGCGGCTGTACCATTCCTTTCAGGGTTTGGAAAAATTTATAGTAGTTATCGAAATCGCGTTTGTTCATCAATCCCATCTCATGAAGGTTCGGCGCAAAAATGTTTGCATCTTCATAGATCGTTCGGTCCTGGATAACAGTTTCCGTCCCTCTGTGAATGTCCAGCAGCTGATTTAGGCGGCTGTTCAAAAAGAATATTTGAAGATTAAAGCTCCAGCGGGGCATATCTTCATAAAAATCATTCAGGTATGGGTTGTGGTCAACATCTTCAAATTGCGGTATCCACTTGTAATGCTTGCTCAGCATTTCTGTCAAAGTGGTTTTACCCGCACCGATGTTTCCGGCAATCGCTATGTGTTTAGGTTTTTTTGTTTTGGCCATGAAATAAAATGTAAAACAATCAAAATTTTTATTAGGGTCGTGTAAATTAATAAACTAATCCCATGTGCTGTCTAACTTGCTCCATGGTTGCGTTCGCGCTCTTTCTTGCTTTCTCAGCGCCTTTTTCCATCACTTCCTTTAAATACTTTTCGTCTGTGCGAATGCTTTCAGCTTTTTCACGAATTGGCGCAATGAATTTCACCATGTCTTCTGCCAATTGCTTTTTCATATCGCCGTAGCGGATAACGCAATTATTGAAATCGCTTTCAAATTTTTCGATCACATCTTTCTCACTTACCAAATTCATCAACAGGAAAATGTTTTCGATATAGTCAGGCTTTACAGAGTTTGGTTCCGTCGGACCACTATCAGTCTTAGCTTTCATTACTTTTTTGCGGACCAGGTCATCAGTGTCAGCCAAATATAAAGTCGCGTTTTGATTTTCGCTCTTGCTCATTTTTCCCGCGCCATCAAGACTTGGCACTTTTACCAGCGCCTGACCAAAGTTGAACGCCTGTGGTTCAGGAAAAACATCACCATAACGGTGATTGAACCTGTTTGCGTATGTGCGGGCAATCTCAAGATGCTGTTCCTGGTCTTTGCCCACAGGCACCAGCGCCGCACGATGAAGCAGGATATCTGCCGCCATCAATACAGGGTAAGTCAGCAAACCGGCATTTACGTTGTCTGGTTGCAGTCTCACCTTGTCTTTAAAAGTAGGCGTTTTTTCCAGCTCACCTTTGTAAGCCAGCATATTCAGATAAAGATATAATTCACTTGTTTCATGCACATGGCTCTGGCAAAAAAGTGCCGCTTTTTCGGGATCCAAACCCGAAGCAATATTCTCCGCCAAAACGCGATGCACGTGTCCTTTCAATTCTTTTGTATCAGGATGCGTGGTAAGCGAATGCAGGTCCGCTACCATAAAATAACATTCATATTCATCCTGCATGCGCACGTAGTTGCGCAATGCCCCAAAGTAATTGCCCAAATGCAAAAAACCCGTGGGACGGATGCCGCTCATTACTATCTGTTTTTTCCCTTTTTCCATAACCGGGCGA
>Ga0318567_10000164_pt1 | contig 30095 bp, 21 predicted proteins | sample GRESIP088b5f20_FD_203691 | JGI IMG/M metagenome (GOLD analysis project Ga0318567, IMG submission 203691) | Tropical soil microbial communities from Luquillo Experimental Forest, Puerto Rico - GRE.SIPMG.088b5f20 | ecosystem: Environmental > Terrestrial > Soil > Tropical forest > Bulk soil...
TTCTTCGTTATAATTTCCATCCAGCCAAATTTGTGCTTTGGCCATTACTTCTTTTAGTAATGCGTTGTTTTCCATATTGTTTATAGTTTTTGAAGTATATGTTTCAAAAGGAGCGTAAAAATAGTATTTTTTTTTGAATGGCTAAAACCCACTTGTCTTTATCTGTGCTATCTATTGGTTTATGTTTCCTGCTTCTTAATTACAGATTGCATTGTTTTCTCAGAACAAATCCAATTCCAACTGTATCGATTTCCGGTCCGGTCCATCAATAGCATTGCTAACACCTAAACCCAGCAAACGGACATGCTGCCCGCCCAGATCGGTATTCCGGAAAAGATCTTTAGCAGTGCTCCATAGCAATTGAAAATCTCTTATCTGAACAGGCAGTGTCCGGCTTCGTGTGATAATCTTAAAGTCAGAGAACTTGATTTTAATCGTCACCGTACGTCCATAAAAACGCTTTTTTTCCACACGTCGCATCAACTCGAGTGCCACCTGGTATAATTCCAATTGAAGGTGTAATACCGAATCCTTATCCTGATCAAATGTACTTTCGGCACTAACCGACTTTATAATACGGTCAGGTCTCACCTCATGATAATCAAGTCCCTGCGCATTGAGATAATATTGATGGCCCGCTTTCCCGAATAGTTTCACCAGGTCCTCTTCTGTATGCTTTTTCAAATCGGCTCCTGTGTAGATAGCCTGTTGATGCATCTTCTGAGCCGTTACTTTCCCAACTCCGAAAAATTGCTCTATCTTTAATGTTTCCACAAATTTTTCTGCTACCTGAGGATGTATTACAAAAAGCCCGTCCGGTTTGTTGTAGTCGGAAGCAATTTTTGCCAGGAACTTATTAAAAGACACGCCGGCCGAGGCTGTTAATCCCGTCTGTTCCTTAATCCGTTGTTTTATTTCACGGGCAATATCAGTGGCCAACACAGTAGGTTTCCGGCTTTCCGTTACATCTAAAAAAGCTTCATCAAGCGAAAGAGGTTCAACTAAGTCGGTATAATCAAAAAAAATATCCATGATCTGAGATGATACACTTTTATATACATCAAAACGGGGCGGAACAAAAATCAAATGCGGACATTTCTTCAGGGCAGTAGTAGAAGGCATAGCCGAACGGACCCCAAACTTGCGGGCCTCGTAACTCGCAGCTGCCACCACACCACGCGCCTCAGGATAACCTACGGCCAGCGGCTTACCCCGATACGCCTCGTTATCCCGTTGTTCAATAGAGGCATAAAAGGCATCCATGTCAATATGTATGATTTTTCGGATCATGAAATATGCTGAGGAGCAAAGATAACCATTTTCGGAATGCATTTTAATAAAAGTGACCAATCAATACATAGACATTTAGACAGGGTTTTATTACCGGCACTATAGTTTTGACAAATTACACATAAAATCAAACATTTTGTTTCCACATATCTGCATATATCGATAAATTTATCGAACTTTGCTTTAAAATTACAAGTATCAAAAACAATTACTTTTATATGAAGTCATTTCTAGTAACGATGCTCCTGGCAGGAACATTCGTAACCAATGCCCAGAACGCAGAAAAAAGCACAATTAAACAAATCTATCAAAATGCCCTCACCACACCCGAAGCATATAATAATCTGAAAGAATTATGCAGCAAAGCCCCAGGCCGTATAGTAGGATCAAAACAATCAGAAATTGCTATCCAGTTACTTAAAGATCAAATCACCAAACTCAATCCGGACACCTGTTATTTACAAAAGTATTCATCGCCGTCTTGGCTTTGCAAAGAACCAGCACAGGCCGTTTTATCGTATCGAGGCAAAAAGGAAACATTGAATGTGGTTAATCTTGGATTGTCGGTTAGCACCCCCGAAGCGGGGATTAAAAGGGAAATTGTTGAAGTACATTCAATGAAAGAGCTTGATAGTTTGGGGACAGCAGTGGTAAAAGGCAAGATTGTCTTTTTCAACCGTCCCATGGATAATGAAAAGCTGACTACGTTCGAAGCATACGGCGGAGCTATTGATCAGCGGGCATTAGGGGCATCTAAAGCCTCGCAATACGGTGCAGCAGGCGTTATCGTGCGCTCGTTAGCCACCGAACGGGACGATTTTCCACATACGGGAGTGAGCCGCTATAAAGACGGGATAGAAAAAATAGCAAATCTGGCCATTAGCACCAACGATGCGGATAAATTAAGCAGGATTAATAAGCAATATCCGGGTACAACCGTTTGGATAAAAAGCACAACCAAAAACATTGATCGAGTGGAGACGGCCAATCTCATTGCTGAAATCAAAGGAAGTACTAATCCCGGGCAGATTATTCTTCTCGGGGCACATATGGATTCCTGGTTTAACACTCCCGGAGCTCACGACGATGGAGCCGGATGCGCACAAATGGTTGATGTATTGAGAATATTCAAGCAACTAAACCTGAAACCAGCCAATACCATTCGTTTGGTACTGTACATGGATGAGGAAATGTTTCAGGAAGGCTCAAAAGTATACGCTTCCTATGTTGGTAAAGAAAAGAAAAAACACATTGCTTGTATTGAATCTGATGCAGGGGGAGCATTGCCATTGGGATTCGATATAGATGCTAATGACTCCGTTCTTTATGCCTTGCAAAAACAAACTGAAAAACTGGCCGACTTCGGAGTATACCGCACCATCAAAGGATATGGTGGGGTGGATATAGAACCTTTGAAACAATATGGCTTTCCATTAATAGGTTTGCTAACAAACAGTCAGCGATACTTTGAATACCATCATTCAGCTAATGATACCGTCGATAAGGTAAGTCGCAGGGAGATGCAACTCGGAACCGCCTCAATAGCAAGCCTGGTGTACCTGATTGATAAAAATGGACTTTAAGCCCCAACCTGAAGGTTATTTACGCTTCGCATGAAATTAAATCCGCTACGCTCATTTAGTTACACTGCGTGCAATAGTTGGCTTCACCGTTATAAAAAAAACTATTTTTGTATTTAAAATGTACATGATGAATATAAGAAAAATGATATTAAGTGCTTACGCATTGTTGCTGATAGCAAGTTTAGATGGATATGCTCAACAAACAGTGACCGCTATGCCCAAAATAACCATAACGGTGAACGAAAGAACGCCAGAGTCGCAATGGCATGGCAAGCGGGTAGCATTTCTGGGAGATTCGATGACCGACAAGCGTCGTGTTGGCACTACCTGTGTGTACTGGGAGTATCTGACCGAATTGCTGGGAATAGAGCCTTCCGTATATGGCATTAGTGGCAATCAATGGGATGGCATTTACAAACAAGCGCTGAAACTGCATGAAGAAAAAGGAACTGAAGTGGATGCCATACTTATTTTTGCCGGAACGAATGACTATAATCACGGTATTCCGCTAGGAGATTTTTTTGCAGAAACAACCAAGCAGACTAACCAAAACGGAAATGAGGTGATGCGGAAATATAGAACCCCGATACTCAATGACTCCACGTTTTGCGGACGAATTAACAAAACTATGTCATACCTGAAGGCTAATTATCCGCAACAACAGATCATTATCATGACACCTATCCACAGGGGATATGCTAAGTTTAATGAGAAAAATATACAACCCGATGAAAATTTTTCCAATTCCCAGGGATTGTATATCGATACCTACATAAACGTATTGAAACAAGCGGCTTCCTATTGGGCAGTTCCATTGATTGACCTGTATTCCCTAAGTGGTTTGTATCCGCTTGCAGATTCCAATGTGCAGTATTTTCATAATGCAGACACAGACCGGCTGCATCTTAATGCAGCCGGCGATTACCGGTTGGCAAAAACGATCCAACATCAATTGCTGGCGTTGCCTTCCACCTTTGTAATTAAATAACTATACTTTGGGAGATAGTTATTCACCATGCTCATAATAGCTGGCTTAGCAGGTTACTCTTCCAACAACTTCTTAGCATCAATATATTGTGCTATTCCTTTAGCCACATTTTTGGCTTCACGCATGGCCAGCACCACGGTCTGTGGAGTATGAACCACATCACCACCGGCAAAAATCCCTTTATGGGTGGTCATGCCATACGGACGTTCTTTGGTGATTACATACCCGGTGTCATCAACCTCAATTCCCGAAGTGGTGGATACTATTCGATTAGCTGGCCGTGAACCAATGGCCAGTAAAAGAATATCCAGTTCAACATCCACAGGTTCGCCGTTTACCAACAATTTAGCTCCTTTGAGTTTGTTTTTGTTGCCATACAATTCCGTCACAGAGCTATTCCATATAAAATTGACACCTTCCTCTACGGCTTCGTTGTATTCGGTTTTTAAGGCCGATATCTCATCTACTGTTTTATGGTATATGACCATAACCTTTTCGGCTCCTAACCTAACCGCTGTGCGGGCAGCATCCATGGCTACATTTCCCGCTCCGAGAATGGCAACATGATCGCCTTTTTTTACGCTGATCTCCCTTTTGCCAATGCTTCTATCGTTGTACAGGCTAACGGTTCTCAGAAAATAGGAAGATTGCACCACTCCAACCAGGTTTGATCCCGGAATTTCCAGCGACTTTGGCACCGCTGTTCCCGATCCAATAAACACAGCATCAAATCCCCGCTCAAACATATCATCAATCGTCAGGTCCCTGCCAATCATACAATTAGTAATAAAGGTAACACCCAAGCCCGCGATTTTATCAATCTCCCGTTTTACAATATCCTTTGGCAGCCGGTAATGGGGAATGCCAAACATCAATACACCACCCAATTGGGCTTCATTTTCGTAAATAACAACATTAAAACCCTGACGGGCCAAATCGCCGGCAACGGTTAATCCGGCAGGACCGGAACCAATGACAGCCACTTTACCTCGCGTCTTTTCCGTAAGCCTCTCGTGGATCAATCCCATATCACCATCAAAATCGGCAATAAACCGTTCCAGTTTACCCACCCTGATGGGGTTGTCTTTTTTATTCAAAATACAATGTCCCTCACATTGTTTTTCGTGTGGGCAAACCCTTCCGCAGATAGAAGGCAAATTACTTTTTTGGTTGATTATTTGGAGTGCATTGCCTATATTCCCGGTAGAAAGCTGGAATATAAATCCAGGGATATCGTGTTCTATCGGGCAACCAGCAACACAAGAGGGTTTCTTACAATTCAAGCATCTTTTTGCTTCGGCTATGGCATCTTTGGTGCTGTAGCCTTCGTTTATTTCATCGAATTTTAGTGTTTCCATGTCGACTTTAACTGAATATGAATTTTTATTCGGGCGGTAAAGGTAGAATAAATTGGTCGACCAAACAATAAGAATTCAAAAATAGTGAAACTGAAACAATATGACAACCACACGGGTTTTGCAAATACAGCAAAACAAACAGCCTCTTAAACATGGTTTAAGAGGCTGTATCTCAAAATAAAAATATTGTGTTCCAGCAAGATCAGGAATGCTTGCACTTATTTTTCATCTGGGTTTGTCCGTATCTTACGGGTAGTAAATATCAATAGAAACAGAGTAAAATCAAGTCCATTTTCCGCCGGATGGCAGTTACTCTGCCAGCAATCCATCCATCAGTTCATTGAATTCCTTTTTGAACTCATCGTAAAACAAGCCGGTGGCCGGACCGTTATAGCCTGTGTATATTTTACGCACTTTCCCCTTTTTGTCGATAAAAATGGTAGTTGGGTAGCTGGATACCTTTTCAACCTCAGGCAAGGCTTTGCCTGTAGCCTCCTCTCCCACTTTTCCGGCAAACAGAATCTCATACTCGGTTCCATATTTAGCCTTCAGCCTGCCAATAGCCGCTTTGGCATAAGCAAAATCGTCTTTCCGTTCGAAAGACAATCCGATAATTTCCACACCACGGTCTTTGTTGGCTTTGTACCAGGGTGCCAGGTATTTCATTTCATCCAAGCAATTAGGGCACCAGCTCCCAAGTATGGAAACAATTACCACCTTGTTTTTATACCGTGCGTCATTAAGCGAAACTTGTTGCCCAGTCACATTGGGTAATTTAAATCCGAGAGTTTCTGCTCCAGGTTTCATTTTGGTCAGGCTGTAAGGATCGGCAAGTCCGGCTTTATCGTTGCGTGTGCCGATAAGTTTAGTTTTACCGCGGGCAGTATAGAATGTTCCTTCAAATCGATCTTTTTCGATAAAGTTCAACTCAATCAGATACGGACTTAATCCGGCAAAAGCCGAAAGCTGCACCCCGGTGGCAGTATAAGTTCCTTCCAAAAAACGCATGTCGCCCGAATTGGTCAGTATCGAACCGGTAACCATATGATCCTTTGTCTTGAAAATACCCACATTGTGCGTTTCATCACCTTTATCGCCCACGAACAATACATCCCACTTACCATCTACATATACATTAACCGGATTGGGCACCGGGGCAAAGCGGTTGGTGTTGTTGAACTGCGCCCGGAATATCACGCCAGGATCATTTGGAATATAATTTTTCAGAAAACGCCCCTGCAATTTATCTCCTGAAACGGCTGCTTTTATCACTGCATCGTACGATTCTACCGGAATAATAACCGAATCGTTCCGGTAACTGATTCCTTTCAATTCCACCCGTTCTTCACCATTCATCAATATAACCACAGCCGAATTAGTACCGGCATTTTTCACTTCGAACAGAAAAGGTGCCTGATTATCTTTTACCGACAGCTCACCGCGCCAGATACCGTTTTTTAATACTGCTTTGTTTTGTGCGTGAGCCGAACCGTAAACCGACAGCAGAGCTACAACTCCCAATAAAATTCTACGCATAATATCGTTCCTTTTTAAAATAATTATTGTTTTCAAGCCACACAGGCTTTCGTTTGCAAAGATACGATTTATTTGAACAGGTGGTCATTTCAGTAATTGACTTTGATTTAATACAAGTGGTTAGTACTCATCCTTTCAATAAATAGAAATAAAACAAAAAATGAGGCTGTCTCAAAATAATATTTGAGACAGCCTCATTGCTGTTTTCTAGCCAATAGTCAATTTTATTCTTCCACGTTTGGCTTTTCCAATCCGTAGCCCATCTTTTTGTCTTCCGCTTTCAGCAGGTAGGCAAATCCAATTGCCAAAAAGCCAAAGCATGCAAAAATCAACATAGGAATCGTGTAATTATATTGAGTCAGATGTTGCTCTTTGCCATCTACTATTTTGGTAATGGTACCAATAACACAGTACTTATCCAACACAGCACCGATCAACAACGGAACTAACATCAAACCGATATTTTGTACCCAGAAAATCATGGCATAAGCAGTTCCCAGTTTGCTGTGGGGAATAATCTTGGCTACAGAAGGCCACATAGCCGAAGGCACCAACGAGAAAGCTATGCCCAACAAAATAACCAATCCGATAGCTATCGGGAAACTGTTCAGCGAAGGGATTGAGAATAATAAATGTACAAATACCAATAAAATAGAGCCAAGAACCATAATAGTGGCTGCTTTTCCTTTTTTATCAGAAATACCACCAAAAAGCGGAGTTAACAACAACGCACTAAATGGCAATAAAGCCGGAATATAGCCTGCAAATGTGTCAGTAACCGAAAACTTCTGAACAATCAGGTTGGTTGCAAACTTAATAAACGGAAATACGGCTGAATAAAACAAAACACAAAGGATTGCTATATACCAGAATGCACGGTTTTTAGCAATGTCAGTGACATCGGTAAATTTAAATTCTTCTTCTTTGGCAATCCCAGCCTCACTCTCCTCTTTATCCAATCGTCTATCTAAAACGTTGAAAAATATAAAAACCAATAACCCTAGACATAATAACAAAATAGACAATAAAACAGGAGCACTTACATCTTTTGTCAAGTTGTATAATGGTAGCGGGGTAAACATTGCCAAAGCTGTCCCAATACGTCCGGTTGACGTATTCAGGCCAATTGCCAATGCCATTTCTTTTCCTTTAAACCAGCGTACAACGGCTTTATTGGCAGCAATACCGAACATTTCGCAGCCTACACCGAAAATACCAAATCCCAATCCTGCAAAAAGAGCTGATTTTGGAGTACTGCCAAGCAGTTGCATATCACCGATTGATAAAACAATAGACCCTGTAATATGCCCGGATATAGCCCAGTATTTTACACCCGCACCTATTAACATAATCCCTATCGCTAAAATTCCGGTAAAACGGGTTCCCAACTTATCCAGGATCATTCCACTGAAAACGAGCATCAACAAGAATACATTAAACCAACCATAACCACTGGTGAATAAACCATAATCGGTTGCCGACCACGACAAATTCGATTGCAAATTCTGCTGCAAAGGAGCCATAGCATCCGTTAAATAATACATACACATCATGGTGAACGATACCAGTGCCAAAACACTCCATCGTGCCGTTTTCGATTCACGCAGTGAAGAAGAAATTTTCTCAGTCATAAACTTTTTGATTAATATATTTGTTTTTTACTTAAATGCTAATTTTTCAGTTTTAGCCTGCAAATCTACTCAAAAAAATCATTTAATAAGTCAAACTGTCAAAATTACCGATAAATATGTAGATTCATTTTTTCGGTACTATTTTTGAAGAGTTTTTCTTGGAAATTAAATCATCAATTTTAAATTCAAATCACGAATTGCCCATTTATTACTATATTTGTCTAATTAAAAGATAGGAGAACCAATAATATGTCAGTCAATTATTCAGAACAGCTGCACAACGTGCTGTTATATAGCTCACAAGAGGCCGAGCGTTTAGGAAACAATTATGTAGGCCCCGAGCATCTGCTATTGGGTATCCTACGCAATGGCAGCGGGAAAGCTATTGATATCCTACAGGTATCGCACGTAAACATTTTAAAAGTAAAACAAACCATTGAAAGTCAAATCCGGACAGACATTGACCCTACCGGTGAAGAAATTCCAAGTTTGAAAAGTACGGAACGTATAAAAAAAATCATGGAACTGGAAACACGTTCTCTGTCTGCAGAAACTGCTGATACAGAACATTTATTGCTTGCCATATTAAAAGAAAAAAACAATCTGGCCGGTGATATTTTACTTGCAGAACATTTGACCTACGATCAGGCAAAAGCATTCATCGATGCCCCAAAAGATCTACCCCTCATGGGTTCTAGTTTTCAGGATGAAGACGATGATGATGAAGAAGCCCGTCAAAAGAAAAAACCAAACGCATCTTCGGCAGGGGCAAAACAAAGTGATACCCCGGCTCTAGATACTTTTGGAACCGATATTACCAAAGCAGCACTCGAAAATCGGCTAGATCCGATTGTGGGTCGCGTAAAAGAAATTGAACGTCTGGCGCAAATCCTGAGTCGTAGAAAGAAAAACAATCCTGTACTGATTGGAGATCCGGGCGTTGGTAAATCAGCTATCGTTGAAGGCTTGGCATTACGTATTATCCAACGCCGTGTTTCACGTGTATTGTTTGATAAACGTGTTGTTTCGTTGGATATGGCTTCTATCGTTGCTGGAACAAAGTACCGTGGACAGTTTGAGGAACGTATCAAAGCTATTTTGAATGAATTGTCGAAAAATCCAGATGTAATTTTGTTTATTGACGAGATCCATACCATTGTTGGTGCCGGTGGTGCCCCTGGTTCATTGGATGCTGCCAATATGCTGAAACCTGCTCTAGCCCGGGGTGAAATTCAATGCGTGGGTGCAACTACACTCGACGAATATCGTCAAAGCATTGAAAAAGATGGTGCGTTGGAACGCCGTTTCCAAAAAGTAATGGTCGACCCTACAACTGCCGACGAAACATTGCAAATCCTGGAGAACATTCAGGACCGCTACGAATATCACCATAACGTGCGCTATACACCGGAAGCTATCAAAGCCTGCGTGCGTTTAACCGACCGGTATATCACCGACCGTTGTTTCCCGGATAAAGCTATTGATGCTTTAGATGAAGCCGGTTCTCGTGTTCATATCGGTACTGTTTCAGTACCGGCTGAAATAGAAGAGCTGGAAAAGAAAATTGAAGAATTAAAGAAAGATAAACTGAAAGTACTTTCAGAACAAAAATATGAACTGGCCGGCCCTATACGGGATCAGGAAAAACAATTGCAATATCAACTTGAAGACGCTGTAAAACGTTGGGAAGAAGATGCTCAAAAACACCCTGAGACCGTAGATGAAGAACAGGTTGCCGAGGTAGTAGCCATGATGTCAGGCATTCCGGTACAACGAATTGCGCAAGCCGAAGGTCTTAAACTACGTCAAATGAAAGATGCTTTACAAGGTAAAGTGATTGGTCAGGATGAAGCAGTTAATAAGATTGTCAAAGCCATTCAACGTAATCGGATTGGACTGAAGGATCCCAGCAAACCAATCGGTTCGTTCATATTTATTGGCCCTACAGGTGTAGGTAAAACTCACCTTGCAAAAATTCTTGCCGAATTCATGTTCGACAGCTCCGATGCATTGATTCGTGTGGACATGAGTGAATACATGGAGAAATTTAGTGTTTCACGCCTTATTGGGGCACCTCCGGGATACGTAGGTTATGAAGAAGGCGGACAGTTGACCGAAAAAGTTCGTCGTAAACCCTACTCGATCATTTTGCTCGACGAAATTGAGAAAGCGCATCCTGATGTCTTTAACCTATTACTTCAGGTAATGGACGAAGGTCGTTTGACAGACAGTTTAGGTCGGCGTATCGACTTTAAAAACACAATTATCATTATGACTTCCAATGTGGGAACACGTCAATTGAAAGATTTTGGTAAAGGTGTTGGGTTTAACACTCCGGGTGATATCGCAATGGATTCTGAGTTTTCTCGTAGTGTTATTCAAAAAGCATTGAACCGCACATTTGCCCCTGAGTTTTTGAATCGCGTTGACGATGTGGTCATGTTTGATCAATTAAGCAAAGATTCTATCAAATCGATTATCGATCTGGAACTCAAAGGAATTTTTGGGCGTGTCACAGCTTTAGGGTATAAACTGGAACTTACTACTGAAACAAAAGACTTTATTGCCGACAAAGGCTACGATGTCCAATTTGGTGCCCGTCCATTGAAACGTGCTATCCAAAAATACTTGGAAGACGAACTTGCTGATGTGGTACTGGGCGGAGAACTGGAAGTAGGCGACACTATTTTGATGGAATTAGAACCGGAAACCAAAGTCATTAAAGCCAAGATTGTAAAACCAACTGTAGCTTTAACAGAATAAAAGAGAAGTCACATTAACACAAAATTCCCCGTTATGAAAACTTCGTAACGGGGATTTTTGGATTAAAGGCAGAAAGAGTATGGAAAAAACAAAGTCATTCAAAAATTCATTCAGAGGCAGCCTCTTTTATTCTTTGCTCCCGTATTTCAATTAATTCCGCAATAAGACTTTTTATCTTCGTTTCCAACGGTTTATTGTCATCAGAATGGATCACAAAGTCTGCAAGTTTTAGTTTCTGCTCTTCGGGATACTGGTGCAACATACGAGCCTGAACTTGCTCTGGGCTTATCCCATCCCGTTTTACAACACGCTCTATCCGGACCTCATCAGAAGCAGTAATTAAAATCACTTTGTCGACCAACTTATTAAATCCACTTTCATATAAAATAGCCGATTCTACAAAAAGAATTTTCTTTGGATACCGGTTTATTATCCAATTTTCAATATCTGCCATAACAAATGGATGAACTATTGCATTAAGTTTAGCAAGTAGTTCGGGTTTACCAAATACCAATTTGCCCAAAACAGGACGATTCAAACCTTTTTCTGTATAAATTTCTTTTCCAAATGCATCGATCATTTTCTTCTTCATCACCGAATGCTCATTCTGTAAACGTCTGGCTTCCAAATCTGAATCATAAACAGAATAACCTTCGGCACGCAACAAATGCGACAATGTCGATTTACCACTGCCAATTCCACCAGTTATTCCTATGATTAAGGGTCTATGCATGTATATAAATTTAATAAATATTCACTATTTAGCCTTGCTTATATTCAAAAATAAACAATTCTCCTTTTGCCTATTAAACAAGTAATCAAATAAACAGTTCAACAAACCGGATATTTCAACTTAATTACCCTAAATAGCTATTTTCAAAAGCCCAAACTAAATCCAACTGTGATCGTAGTGTTTTTACCCTGAAGGTAAGCCGGAGTGAATAAATCTAAATAGCCTTGTGCTGTTTCTCTCACCTCTCCGGTTATGGGAGTTGAAGTAAGATTATAACCTTGTATGTTACTATAGGATACGTTAACAATAGCGTAAGCATTATTAAACACCTCATATTGTGCGTTGAGTCCAATCGTTTTGTTACTCCAGGTAATATCACCCAACGATGGTTGACTGATAATCTTATCAATAGCATGACCATCGCGTACATATTCGTATTCATTGCCATGTTTTGCATCCATGTACGAAAGGCTCAAGTCCAATCCACGAAAAGGCTTATAGCGTAATGCCAGATACATTTCCTGCGAGTTGTCACCCAGATAACTGCCTAAATTATAGCTATTTGAAGCCCATGTAATCGCCGGAATAGAATGCTTATAATTAATAATGTTTGTATTGGTATATTCACCAATCAATGATAAGTTTTCAATCGGGAAATTACTCAGGTTTGCTCCTATCTTGTACGAAATAGGATTTCGTTGCTTACTGCTTGGCGCAAATCGTCCCCACTTGATTTCGTCGGCATACACAGCAGTAAACAGATGGAGATGTTTAATATTTCTCGAACTGATATTCAAGAAAACCTGCGAATTCTGATTTTCAAGACTCAAGCCTTTTGTAAGTGTATGATCAATAGATTTATAAAATGCAATTGGAATAAAATACCCGGGCTGCACATTATCTTCCGCGTAAATAATTGAATTTCCAATCGACAAATTCAGTTTTTCTATCGGCGTAAAAGTAAACATATTTGCTGCTATGAATTTGTTTTTCATCCGATAATGCTTGCCTCCCAGGTTGTCGAGATAATATCGTGTAGAATCAAGCACATCAGACACTAACCAACCATGAAAATATTGCAGCTCAAACCATTTTGTCGGTTTCAAATGCAATGTAAGCATAGGAAACGATGGTGCCCTGCCTGAAAGAATATTCGATCCATGATAATTATCACCCCAAATCACATTGTCTTTTACCAGTCCGATCGATCCCCAATTCCATGCATATTTTATTCCACCTCGTGAATCGCTAAAATCACCTCCTGAAGTCGATTCTTTATATTCATAACCCGGATAATCGTTCAAATAACCGGGTCGGGCCAATAGCGGCCCATCAACCGAAATATCCCGCAAACTACCGTAAACACTCAGATGCCTTCCAATCATTGTTTGGAAATCCGCCCCGTACCAACGCTTGGTAATTGTACCGTTAGAATTTTTTGTGATATCCATTCCCAACAAAGGAGTTATTTTCGCCCGAAATAAGCTATCGCGATAAGAAAAGGCAGGCTGAATACCGGCAAAAGTCAGTTCATCACTCCTGCTTATCGTAAGCATCGTCGTCGGAAGTTTGTCTTGCTCCAAAGCAAATTCATTCAGAAAAAAGCTCAATTCATCACGCTGCCTTTTGTTCAGTTTTTCTTTTTGACTCTGAGCCTGAAGAAGTTTCTGGACGATAAACGTTCGCGCATAAGGCTTTGCAACCGAATTCAACTCAATTATATTATCCGTTGCCAGTTCGTCCAAATAATCGTAAATTCGGGTATACGAAATATGTTCTGGTATATCCTGTGCTGAAATTGAAAAACTGACAAATGCCAATAATCCAGAAAGAATTGCATTCCTCATAATGATCTGAATTTAATTATACTTCTAAACCAATATCATAGACAATATTTCCTTTGTCTTCGATCTTTGTTTTATCTTACGTACATAATGCTTGCCGACGAAGGAGCCACTACAAAAGTTGTTCTATTTATCTGGGCGATTCCGTTGAGGTTGATTTGCCCATCATGACAAACAAGATTCCATTCACCTTCAGGAATTTCAATTGCCACAGATTTTCTATTTCCATTATAAATCACCAAAATATCTTTCCAAACCTCCTCATTCACGTGATTGGATATCATAAAAGCAACAACGTTTGGTGTTTTGGTCTGTATAAATTTTAAATGCTGTTGTACCATTTCTTGCGTTGGCATACGGAATGCCGCATGAGCTTTTCGCAAAGCAATCAAACCTTTATAGTATTCAAATACATCTTTATGAGTGGTTTTCGAGTCCCAATTGATCTGATTAATTGAATCGGGAGATTGGAAAGTATTGTGAATGCCTTTCTTAGTACGGTATAATTCTTCACCGGCATACATAAATGGCACGCCTTGCGAGGTGAATACCACTGTTTGTGCTAGCTTATTAAATCGTACCAGTTCTTCGTCTGTTGCATTTTCCGGCCTGCACTCTTTTAGTTTATCTACCAAGCACATATCATCATGGCATGAAACATAATTGATAATCTGAGTAGGATTATTTACATAAGGTGTTTTCGAATACAGCAGCCTGGAATAATCAATGCTGTCATGCTGGGTTGCCCCAACTACTCCGAATTTAACACTTTCTTCCAAACTGTCAACTCCCGACACAAAACCCGGAATTTGTGAATGCATCCAACTACCTTTCAAGGCATCACGGATATCATCGCTAAACACGGCAATGTTATCCAGTTTTTTTGCATTTTTCTTAACAGCACGTTTATCTTCGGCCAGTGGTGATGCAGCAGCAGTCCAACCTTCTCCATACATAAATATGGTCTTATCAATCTTATCCAAAGCTGCACGAATGGCATTCATGGTTTCAATATCGTGTATACCCATCAAATCGAAGCGAAAACCATCTACGTGATATTCAGTAGCCCAATAAACCACCGATTCAACCATAAATTTACGCATCATGGCACGTTCTGAAGCCGTTTCATTCCCACAACCCGATGCATTTGACCAAGTACTATCAGCATTCATCCGGTAGAAATATCCGGGAACCAGCAAGTTCAAGTGCGAATTTTTACCTGTTGCCGTATGATTATAAACCACATCCATAATAACCCGGATTCCGGCTTGATGAAGCGATTGAACCATTTGTTTAAATTCGCGAATACGAACAGAAGGATCCTTCGGATTAGTAGAATAACTTCCCTCGGGGACATTATAATTCAACGGGTCATACCCCCAATTATATTTATGATCGTTTGGTTTTGTTTCGTCCACCGACGAAAAATCGAATGATGGCAATAAATGCACATGAGTAACTCCCAATTCTTTCAAGTGATCAATTCCGGTTGATTCTCCGGCTGAATTCTTTGTCCCTTTTTCGGTAAAAGCAAGGAACTTGCCCTTATGCTTTATACCCGAATTAGGTGATACCGAAAAATCACGAACGTGAACTTCGTATAATACAATATCGGTAAAATTCTTCAACGGAGGACGCACATCATTTTCCCAACCGGCAGGATTGGTTTCTGCAAAATCAATAATTGCCGCACGTTTACCATTAACCCCGGTAGCTTTAACCCACATTCCGGGTGTTTCATCAAGCCATTTATCATTTATCTTTACCTGAAAAGTATAAAATTTGCCTTTCAAATCTTCATCGATCTTCAATGTCCAGGTCCCTTTTTCCGACCGGCTCATATCATGTGTTTGATAGGCACCACCTTCGTATCCATTATCATACAATAATAACTTGACTTCCGACGCCGTTGGAGCCCAAACTCTAAACTTGCACACATGCGGCGAATAAGTCAGTTCCAAATCAGACCCATCGTATACCGGATAATCATCGAAAGTAGCATAATGCGGTGTAGAACCACAAGCACTTAATAATCCTGAAATTAGTAACATAATCAATGAACGACTTTTCATCTATTTATATTTTAGTTGATTAATTTCTTACAAACCCACTTGAACTATTTTATTGGGTTATCCCATTTCTTTTCAAAAGGGCGTCAATAGTTGGTTCTTGTCCGCGAAAACGTTTATATAACATCATCGGATGCTCTGTTCCACCCTTTTCTAATACATTCTCACGGAATGAAGCAGCCGTTTTTGGGTTGAATATGCCATTCTTTTCAAAAACAGAAAAAGCATCTGCATCTAACACCTCGGCCCATTTGTAACTATAATAACCGGCAGCATAACCTCCTGCAAAAATATGACTGAAAGTTGGACTCATACTGGTATTGGGTATCACCGGAAGCACTTGGGTGGAAGCCATTGCCTGTTTTTCGTATGCTATTACATCGCCTGTAAATGGCTTTTCTAGAGTATGCCATGCCATATCCAGATATCCGAAACTTAATTGACGCAAACAAAAATAAGCAACATTATAGTTTTCTGAATCAATAATTTTCTGAATCAATTCAGCGGGTATTTTTTCACCTGTTTTGTAATGAACCGCAAACCCATCCAAAAATTCTTTTTGTGTAGCCCAGTTCTCCATTAATTGTGAAGGAAGCTCTACAAAATCACGATAAACAGCAGTACCAGAAAGTGAATGATATGTACATTTTGTCAACATACCATGCAACGAATGTCCAAATTCATGCAAGAAGGTCTTTACTTCATCAAAAGTTAATAAAGCTGGTTTTGAGGCTGTAGGACGAGTAAAGTTCATTACAATGGTAATATGTGGACGGCTATCTGTTTTTCCATCCAGCCATTGAGGCTTAAAGTCGCTCATCCAGGCACCGGCACGTTTTCCATCACGTGGATGAAAATCAGTATATAAGACAGCTAAAAACTTCCCTTTCTCATCAGTCACATCATAAGCATCTACTTCCGGATTGTAAACCGGAATTTTATTATTTTTCGTGAATTTAATTCCATATAATCGGGTAGCCAATCCAAACACACCTTTTTTTACATGCTCCAGTTCAAAGTACGGCTTAAGCAGTTCATCATTCACCGAGTATTTCTCGTCTTTTAGTTTTTCCGAATAATAGGACCAATCCCAAGGTTGCAACTTGAAATAAGCGCCATTTTTATCGGCATACGCCTGAACATCTGCATATTCCTTCTCTGCCGCAGGTTTATAGGCAACAAGCAGTTTATTTAGCAAATCATACACCATATCTTTGTTTTCGGCCATACGGTCAATCAGTTCATAATCGGCATAAGACTTATATCCAAGCAAGTTAGCAATTTTCAATCGTGCATTCGCAATTTTTCGCACATTTTCAACATTATCAAACTCTCCACCTGCCATACATTTCGTGGTATAGGCCATGTACAACTCCCGGCGCAAGTCCCGGTTATCTGCATATTTCAAAAATGGAACATAACAAGTTGCTTTCAGGTTAAGCGACCAGCCGGTTTTACCTGCTTTTTTAGCATCTGCCGCCAACATCTCAAGCAAATCGGCAGGCAAGCCACTCAACAAATCCTTATTCGTAATTAAAAGGCTGTAATTATTAGTCTCCTTCAATACATTTTGTCCATATTGAAGCGTCAGTAAGTTTAAATCCTTGGATAGTTCACGATAAATTTCTTTGTCGGCCTTCGAAAGATTAGCACCATTATTGGCAAATTCCTCATAAGTATTTTTCAAAAGCATTTGTTGTTCAGCAGACAACTTAAGTTTTTCTCTTTGCAAGTATACTGCCTTGATTCTTTCAAAAAGCTTTTCATTCAACCGGATTGAATTTGAATGTTCGGTAGCGAGTGGTGATATTTTCTCTGCGATTGCCTGCAATTCATCATTAGTTTCTGAGCTAAGCAGATTGTAAAAAGGCAAACTCACTTTATCAAGCAGCAATCCTGATTTTTCAAGGGCAACAATTGTATTTTCAAATGTTGGTATTTCCAGATTATTGGTAATTGTATCCACTTCTACCACATGTTGTTTCATACCTTCCTGAAATGCGGGGAAATAATGCTCCGTTTTTATTTCATTGAAGGGGATAGTTTGATGTGGAGTTTTATATGTTTCAAAAAAAGGATTTCCTGCTAAAACTGTTGTAGCTATTGAGATGGATGACATAAGTAAAGTTATTTTTGAATTTTTCATTTTAAAAATAGAATAATAAATACTGATTTTTACCTTACAATTTCAACGTTATTCTAAACAAAATTGCAGATATGCTTAGACTTTTTATTGAAATTTTGCCAAAAATACAGATAATTATTCAATGCTCCAAATGATTGGGTTTAATCCTGGTTCTCACAGAGTCCAGCTTTTCCAGGAACCATCATTCTGCAATAAAAAAAAATAGCACCACCGAAATGAACCGATAGTGCTACAGACTATATTTTTAATATTAGCGATCAAATTTCACATAACGCGGTTCGCTTGGAACATATTCTTCATCATCCCATAACGAACTGGTTATCATAAGGTCTGCGCTATAACGATTACATGCAATCGGCACATTGTGCACGCGACATTGACGAAGCAACATTTGGATATCCGCTTCGTGCGGTTGAGCATTAAGGTCATCGATCAAAAAGACTGCCAGATTAATCTGTTTTCTTACTACCAATGCTGCAATCTCTGCATCACCACCAAGTGGTCCGGAGTTCATGCAAGTTATCTCGACATCAACACCTTTTTCCTCTAGCGCTTTTTGAATTAAACCGCCGGTAGTTCCGGTGCAAATCAGTTTATGTTTCGATAACATGTCGGCATTAAACACCGCCCATTCAACCATATCAGCCTTACGTCTATCATGAGCAACCAAGGCAATTGTCAGTTGTTTATTCATACGTTCAAATTTTTCACTATTCATTTTACAAAGTTACCGCTTTTTTCTTACTCCAACAATGGCTTAAACGTAAAAGTTCACGAAAAAAAGGTGGTTAGGTTGCTTCATTTGTGAATTTTGTTTACTTTTGTGTTTATACATTTCAATTTTATGAATAAAAAAATAAGCCTCCTCTTTGTCTTTCTAATTCTCATTGCGCCACTCTCAGCTCAACATGCTAAACGCGAAATGCGCGCAGTTTGGATTGCCACCGTAGCTAATATCGACTGGCCAAGTCAACGAAATCTTACATCGAAAGCACAACGTGATGAAATGCGTGCAATGTTGGATGAATTTGCAAAAAACAATATCAATGCAATTGTTTTGCAAATCAGGCCCACTGCTGATGCCTTCTATCCCTCGGCACTCGAGCCATGGTCAAACTGGCTGACCGGCAAGCAAGGTACAAGACCAAACCCTTATTACGATCCGCTTCAATTTATTATCGAAGAAGCACATAAACGTTGTATTGATGTACATGTGTGGCTGAATCCATACCGTGTTCTAAATTCCGATAATTTGGGTATATTGAATAAGAACCACATATTTTATAAGAACCGGGACTTGTTTGTCAAGTATGGAGATAAATATTATTTTGATCCGGGATTGGACGAAACCCGTGAATTCCTTAACCGGGTAGTAGAAGATGTTGTTGAACGGTATGATGTGGATGCCGTTCATTTTGATGATTATTTCTATCCATACCGTGTTGGAAATGAAGAATTCCCGGATGCTGCAACATTCAAAAAGAATCCGCGGGGATTTGCCCCGAACCAAAAAGATGATTGGCGGCGAAATAATGTAAATATGGTCATTAGTGAACTGCAACAGACCATCAAATCCATAAAACCATGGGTGGAGTTTGGGGTTTCTCCTTTTGGAGTGTGGCGCAACAATAATGTAGATCCGACCGGTTCTGCCACACGTGCCGGCATTCAAAACTACGACGATTTATATGCAGATATTCTGAAATGGCTCAAAGAAGGAAGCATCGATTATGTAGCTCCACAGCTATATTGGGAAATAGGGAAAAAGGTGGCCGATTACGAAATCCTGGCAAAATGGTGGAGTGAAAACTCATTCGGTAAAAACCTTTATATTGGGCTCTTTAATTCCCAGCTCGGTTCACCTGAAGCAAACTCAGCCTGGCGAAAAGGAAATGAACTGGTTAGGCAATTGCATTTGAATCAAGCTTTTCCTCAAATAGACGGAGCAATATTTTACAGTGCGAAAGCATTCGTAAAAAACAAACAGGGATTAAACGACACTTTAAAAAGTACATTTTACAAATATCCTGCTATTTGTCCGATAAACAGAAATATTCAAGGAGAACCCTCTGCACAACCTCAAAACATAAAGATTTTGCGAGATAGAAAAGATGCTTATTTAATGTGGGACGAAATCAATGAAGAAGGTGGCTGCCAAACTGCCTATTATGTCGTTTATGCATTCAAGGGGAAAAAGGTTGGTGATATGAACAACCCGGCAAATATCTTAGTACGAACAACCGAAAGCTGCATTAATCTGCGGGAGTTTGAGCAAAAATTCAGAGGGAATTATACCTTTGTGGTTACAGCAATAAACAGATACAAACACGAAAGTGTACCAACGCAGGGAGTTACAAGAAGAATGTAGGTTAAAATACTATACGTAAAAACAAAATAAGCTATCTCAGAGTGAATTGAGATAGTTTATTTTCTTTAAGCATATTCGCTGTTACTATTTTTAGTGAGAGTTCAGTATAAATCCGAATCACAACTTATTATTAAAATTTCAATATAAATCAAAGAGTAAGAGTTGGCAAACCTTTAGTGAATAATCCTGCCATAGAAACCCTTATATGTTAGAAGTAAGTACTCTCGCCAATGAAAAAGCCTTCAATAATCAGCAGTCATTATTGAAGGCTTTTTCATTGATTATAACTTCTTATTTATCAAACTCCGAATAAGGTGAATTCTTGCTAACAAACTCCGGCACCAACTCTTTCATAGTCTTCACTGCATTCTTTATATCAACTTTGTAAGAATAGTTAATCATTACCTGAACGGCATTCAGCACTTTTTCAAACTCGTATTGGCGCACATTAGCTATCGTAATCTTTTCGTGCCCAGTTGGAATAGTTGTTTCCTTGTCATTCAATAACTCTTCATACAACTTCTCACCGGGACGCAATCCGATAAATTCGATATTAATATCTTTATTGGGAATGAATCCAGCCAATTCTATCATGCGCTTTGCTAAATCTACAATTTTTACCGGACTACCCATATCAAATACATAAATTTCGCCGGTCTTACCAAATGAAGCAGCTTCCAACACCAACCTGCAAGCTTCCGGGATAGTCATGAAATACCGGATAATATCCGGATGAGTTACTGTGACCGGCCCTCCATTTTCAATTTGTTCTTTAAAATGGGGAATCACCGAACCATTTGATCCAAGTACGTTACCAAAACGGGTTGTAACGAAGTTAACCTTACTCCCATTTCTTTCACTCTCCTTAGCCAAAGCCTGGACATAAATCTCGGCAATTCTTTTGGAAGCCCCCATAACATTAGTCGGATTTACTGCTTTGTCAGTAGAAACCATAACAAAGCTATCCACATTATTCTTGGCCGCAAAGTTACTCAAGTTCATAGTCCCCATTATATTAACCAAAATAGCTTCGCATGGATTTTCCTCCATCAATGGAACGTGTTTATAAGCAGCAGCATGATAAACTATTTGAGGCTTATATTTTTTGAAAACGAACTCCAGCCGGTTTTCGCTACGAACATCCCCAATCACGGGAATAAACTTAAGCTCCGGATAATTTCGTTCCATCTCAAGGCGTAAGTTGTGCAACGGTGTTTCGGCAACATCAAATACCAACAATAACCTGGGTTTAAACTGAGCCAATTGCCGGACAATTTCACTGCCAATGGACCCAGCTGCACCGGTAATCAGAATCACCTTATCACGGGTTTGCAATCCAATCCGTTCCATATCAATCGTTATTTCATCACGTCCCAATAAGTCTTCAAACTGAATAGGTTTCATCTGATACCGAATCTTGTTATTGGCATCCAACCCTTCGAATGGAGGCGACACGAGGATAGCTATTCCCATTTCAATACACTTGGAAATAAAAGGCTGCTCGTTTTTGACGCTTTTATAATCAGGGAAAATGATGGTGTTTACTTCATTCTTTCGGAGAAACCAATCCAGGTTATCTACGTTCAAAGAATGAACCGACAGCCCATGAATACGGGTTTTCTTTGCATTTTTATTCCGGGTAACAAAGCCTTGTACCTGATGTTGGTTCGCCGCACTCTTGTTAAGCCACTGCGCCAAAGCAATACTGTGCGTATCGATTTCATAAATTAATGATTTATTCCGGACTTCAGTAGTGTAGTTAACCGTATAATTGTAGACTAGCACAATGCAATATCTCATGAAAAACAGAAAAACCAAACTGATTAGAAAAACATTCTGGACAAAAAAGTAACGGTAATTAAACGTGTATCCAAACACTAAGATAAACACATATAAGACAGCGCATGAGCTAAGGAGAGAAATGAACAGGCGCCACATTTCCACCAAGTTGGAATGGCGTACAAGCCCCCGGTAGGGTTTTAGAATATAAAAAATGATCGAAGTGCTGAAAATAAATACAATTCCTGCCAGCAACAATTTAGAGCTGGCAATATCCATATTGGAGTTTCTTATTTGTATAAAAGTAGCAAAGCTATATCCGAGAATACAGAGAATTAAATCAATTTCAAAAACAATCCAACGGTTAATTAATGACGTTCGCATAATCAATTTAAATAACGAACGCATTTTCTTCTGCATTTTTTTCATAAAGTCATTCGGTCTATACAGCTTAAAAACAAAGTACAAACAATGTTTTTTCAACAAATAAGTAAGTAATTAATAGATAGTATGCCGTTCAGAAACAACTGACATTCAATTTATCTGTTGATCCGGGAAAGTGATAATACTCAAAATTGAATGCAGGCATAAATTTGAAATGCAAATCTAACATTATTTTCTATAAAAAGCTCAACATAAAATCAACTTAACTAAAGTATTTCATTGAAATAACTTTAGCCAACAATCAAACAAAACGGGCAATCAAAGCCTGCACAGTAACTATCTCTAGTAATGGAACAAGTTACCTCTTTTCCGGATAGAGAATAAGCAACCCACCGAGTTTCCATATAATTTTCCAAAGTCCGCTCCCACCGAACACCCGATCTCCATATTCAACAACGCCGGAAACTGTTTATTTACTTCCAATAATAAGGACGTATTTTTTACTCCATACGGCACAAACGGTGAGGAATACGTACCATAGTTTTTACTGAAAGAGGATAAAAACTTATAGTTATAGCCCGTTATATCACCTTCAATGCCGAAGTGATGAACCACCACCCGGTTGTTTTCAATGGAGACTGATCCATCTTTGTTATAAACCGGAGAACTGATAAAGGGTGTGCCAATGGTTCTTGAAAAATAGGTCCAGCCATTTTGATAGATGCCGTTATTAAAATAATTGTCTGCTCCACCATAAATAATCCCATCTTTATCCAGATAAGGTCCGGACTGATCGGTTGTTTGAAGATATTCATACAGGATTCCTTTGATGTAAGGAAATTTAGAGTTCCGAATAGATACTCCCCAAAGCCCATCAGCCTTATTGGGGGCATTCCAAAAATTCTTAATCGGACCATCTTCCGAGATTTTTTGCCAATACCCGCTCATTGTAAAGTCTGAAAGTTCTATATCCAGCTTTGTACTTTGCGAAGCAATGTGATTTCCCAACGCATTAAACTGGTCATTCATCGTTGAGCTTTTCCCTCCGGCATGGGCAAAGAATATATCTTTAAAATCGCTGAGGCTTGCCGGTTGCTGCCCATATACCGGCACACTCCCGCCCCACTGAGCCACATGGTCGAATCCATACTGCAAGTGAACCGGTAACTTCCCTCCTAGTTTGGCATAAACATATTTATGGTGTAAATAGAGATCGGTAGCGTAAATATTATCCGTAAACCATCCATGGGCCATAGCTCCTTTCACTTCCAGAAAACCGGAGGTAAACGGAACCGGAGTAAAATGTTCTATTCCCAGCGTGATTTTAGGCATAGGACGCGTATTTTTTGAAAACAAAAAACCTCCACACGACAAGGTGGAATCCTGATTCCCCAATTGTTCCTCACGTGCCCCGACTATTAGGTCAAAAACCGAAAACCGTGCCTGAACATAAAACTCGTGCAAATAGGCAGTTGTTTTGTTGCCATAAGTTTGCACCAACAAGTTTGCTTTAAAGCCGTAATCGAACAACTTTTTTTTCGCCCCAAAGTCTTTGTTTATACCAGCCATTATTCCTGCACTTGCAGGAGATGCCGGTATGAGTCCATATCGATTGCTTTGAAACCAAAATGGAGCATACTTCCCTGTGGAAGCTACTCCCATAAAACCGACATCATACTTTATCGTATCATTTTGAGCCTGACTCAGGATCGGTAAAAATAGAAAGAGGCAAAGTATATATCGTATTTTATTTAACATGTATAATGAGATAATGGTAAATTACAAATGCTGGATTACAGACCGTTTACTGCTGACTGTTTATTGTTTACTGCTAACTGTAAACTCATGGTTCAAAACTCCAAAAGTCATTGAGTATCCCTTTATCATCTTCACCAAATCCAATATATCCTTTTCCATTGATGGTAAAGGCAATGGCATTCTCACGCCCTCTGCCCGGTATATTTCCCCGTTTATACCACACATTCCGGATCGCATCATATTCCATAATGTCTGAGAACACATGCCCACCAGTCAGGTCTCCGGCGAAATGCCGGCCGGTTGAAACAAAGAAACGATGATCAATACTTAACGAAACGGCATTTACACGCCCATTGTCCGGCATAGATTTTCGTTTTTCCCAACTGTCTGTTTTAGGAAAATACTCCCACCAGTCATTGAAATTCCATCTGAAACCTGTTCCAAAAAAAACGCGTGTGCCATCGGTGCATAACACAGACCCTGCCCGGGCGTAGTCCGGAAAGTCCTTTAATTGAGTCCAGGCATTCTGCGTGGGATCATATTTCCAAAATTCATTCGTAAAGCCGGTATCATTAAATCCTTCGCCAACATAAATGCAATTATCCAGTACAAAGCTAACACAAGCATCCGTAGCCAGACTGGGAAAATCGGCTTTTTGTGTCCAGGTATTTGCTACCGGATCATACATCCACAAATCTTTATAGTTGGCATTTACGTAAGTCGAGACATGTGGTTTATACCCAAGTCCTACATAAGCTTGTCCATCAACCACAGCTGCTATGGCTTTTACCCGGGCTCTACCCGGAAAAGTTGTTTTCAGTGTCCAACTGTCTGCCACAGGATCATATTGCCAACACTCCTTCAACGAGTCAACCGGGTTAGCATCCCGGCCTAAAGTAACATATCCTTTACCATCAACAGCAAAAGCGACTGCCGAAGCTCTGCCTACCCCAGGCATCGATGTTTTCTTTTCAAACGAAATAGTTGGATACGGTGAATCTGCAGCGCCTTCATTACAACCTAAAAGTAAAATCGAGGAGAGAAAATATAGGAATAGTTTGAAGATATTCATGTTGAGATTAGATTGAGAAAAGGTGATTAATCGAAATCAAGGATTAAGGAATGAAAAATTACAAGCGTTTGCTTCAGATATTTACAAAACGATCATCCCGATTTGAAGATGTTTTATTATTTCATTAGAGAATTAAAATATCTTCCTCTCCCAGCGCTTGATACGGACCATCTTTCACTTCAAAAATCACGGTTCCGGACTCCAGCACTTCCAATGTATGCCATTGCCCGGCGGGAATATCTACTCCGAACTTAGCTTTTAATGGATTCAATTCCCCGGAACTTATCAATTCTTTCTCATCATTATAGAACAACACCCTAATACTGCCACGCAATACAATATAGGTTTCGGCTGTATGGCGATGACGGTGAATGGGCAAAACAGTGCCTGGCTCCAGGGCATTGAGCAACCGTTGCGCTTTCGCCTCCAGACTTGCATGGAAGTTATAATTCATCCGCAAACGAGCATTTTCTTTAGCTTGTTCCGTCACTGAATCTAAAAGATCCGCATCAATTATCTTCATTTGTAAAAGTCTTTATATTGTAGAAATTACATGTCCTATTGGGGTTGAAAATATATTTTTCTATTTAGGAGTTGTTGAAAAACGTTAGGTAAATCAAATCCCGTAAGGATTAACTGCGCATAACCTCCAATGAAATTGGGGAAAATGAGTCGACTCTCGACCATAGAACCCCGTAGTGGGTTCAACTATAACAGTTTGTTTATGTTCAATTCGCCAGCTGGCGGAGTTGATTTTTTTGGATCGCTCAATAAAGCTTATGCACAGTTAACTCCTATCGGAGTTTTTCAGCCAACCCTACTTGCTACTGTGCAAATAATAAAACTTACTCTTTATAAAGACATACAGCACCGACAAAGCAGCCAGTACAACTATCAAATAAATAGATCGGTCATACGCGAACAGATAGCCAATAACAATAAGGGATTGTAGGGCCATATAAATAGACGAAACCAACAGGTGGGGCAGTTTCAATTCGTTTGCCAACAATTGGTATACATGTTTACGATGGGCTTCAAAAATATTTTCCCGGAGGATCAGCCGGTGGATAATAGTCAGAATAGTTTCAACCCCATACACTGCCAATAAAATGATATAACTGAAGTCGTTGGTTTTCAGTATTAATAAACCAAGTAGAAAAACTAATATAAAAGCCACGGAAATTGATCCCACATCGCCGGCAAAACATTTGGCTTTTTTTCTGAAATTAAAGAAATTAAAAACCAACAAAGCCAATATCAAACAGTAGAGTAAGTTATGATCAACAAAGGCAATCCGGTAATTATTAATATAACACAAAGTTCCGGCAACCACCAGGCTATATCCACCGGTAATGCCGTTTATGCCATCCATAAAATTATAAGCGTTCAATATACCGGTACAAATAACCAAGGCGATTAGCGCGTAATACCAAGCAGATGAAAACAAGCCCCACTGATAAAACATCAATCCCATAGACACAAAATGAACTAACAATCGGATCTTAGGCGAACGCGGTTTTATATCATCAGCAAAGCTTATAAAAGAAATTAAAGTCAAGCCCAGAAAAAATCCGGGATATTGAAAACCCTCGAAGATAAAATAAAGCAAGATTCCGATATAAAACACAATTCCACCACCCCGCAAGGTAATGGAAGTATGCGAACTCCGTTGGTTAGGTTTATCAATGATATTAAAATGATCAGAAACCCTGAAATACGCCAACTCGGCTACAAAAAGAAGGATAAAGATAAATAGGAAAGTCATAAAGAATTAAGATATTTGCCTTCGGCTATATTTACTCACCACGTGAGTGTTATTAGTTCACTGCATTCACGAGATTAGCTGCGCGATATAATAGTTATTTACTCGATACGTTCGTGTTATTTTCGCTTCACTTGTAACTTATAACTATCTTACTATTTACTGTTTATGGAGCTCGCGACATCCCAATCTATCGGGACTGTTCACTGATAACTATTAACTGTCAACTGATTAACACCATGTATCCGGTGATTAAAATATTCAGTTTAAATCAATTCGTATTAAATCAGTGTTGTTATTTTATCTTCTAGTTCCCCTAATGATACAACTTCAATTCCTGGTTTCATCGGCCAACCGGCGTCAATTGGACAAACAATAAAAGTATGAATGGGTGCAATATCTTCTATCGCATTGTAACTTCCCTTTGAGAGTGAAGGTGAAAAACTCGATTTACATTCAATTGCAAAAACGATATTTCTAATTTTCATCACAAAATCCATTTCTGCACCATTACTTGTTCTATAAAAATAAAAATCTGCTTCGGGGAATAATCCTTTTAAATTATGCAATACTATTTGCTCCCATATTGCACCAAATGAGGGGTGCCCTGACATTGCCTCAAAAGATGATACACCCAGTAAAGTAGAGCAGATACCTGAATCGGATATATATACTTTAGGTGCTTTCACCAATCGTTTTCCCAAATTTGAGATATAGGGTTGCACTACATCAACCATAAAGGTACTTTCCAGTAAATCAATGTAGTTTTTTATGGTTACCGATGATACACCCAACGACTTGGCTAAACTCGAATAATCTACAGTTTGTCCATTATTATGAGCAAGCATTTGCCAAAGCCGTCGCATAGTAACCGGCGTAAAGCCTCTCCATTGCAACAAATCCCGTTCTAAGAATGTAGAAATAAAATTTTCACGCCACTCATACGCCACTTCCACTTCGCTTGTGAGTATACTTCGGGGAAACCCTCCTTTCTCAAAATAATTCTCAATGGTACGGTTAACTGTCAATTCACTCCACAAAAAAGGACTAAGACGTTTATAATTTATCCGTCCGGCCAACGACTCCGAACTTTGTTTTAATAAATCGCGAGAAGCAGACCCCAAAACTAAAAAAGTGCCATTCTGTTTCCATTCATCGACCAAGCTTCGTAACACAGAAAACAATTCCGGCTTACGTTGTATCTCATCAATACAAATTAATTTACCTTTTTGGGAACTCAAAAACCATTCTGCATCATTTAGTTTTTGCAAATCGGAAGGGCGCTCAAGATCCAGGTAAATACTATTTGCATTGTTTTCGAGTAAATGCCTAACTAAAGTGGATTTACCACACTGACGGGGACCAATCAGCGCAACTACCGGATTGTATGCAAGGGCTTTTTGTACGCTTTGTTCTATTTTACGGGAAATATACATATTGGTCTCTATTTATCTTTCCATGCAAATATAAAACTAAATATTGAATTTACATGGTAATTGAACTGTTTTTGTTGCGCACGTGTAACTATCTTACTGTTCTTGGAGCTTGAAACTCCCCTGACTATCAAGACTAATTCGTTGTTATTTGCCTTCGGCGATATTTACTCACACATGAGTGTTAATTAGTTCACTGTGTTCACGAGGTTAGCAGCGCGATTTAATAGTTATTTACTCGATACATTCGTGTTATTGTGCGCTTCATATGCAACTTACCGTTCACTCGTTTACTGATTACTGCTCACTGAAAACTGTTTATTGTCTTCCTCAGCCCTTCTTCAGCAGTAACCGGCATTTTTTTTATTCCCAACGCTTTCTTCAACTTAGCATTCGAAACCACATAATTTTCAGTCAGCTTTTGTAAACGTTCAACATTCAACGGCAGATGCAATACTGTTCCAACCTGCGCGCAGAAACTGACTAAAGTTGGTGGCCATTTCCATATCCGATTCGGTTTATTCATTGTTTTGGCCATAAGGGTTATCAATTCGTTAGTCGATAAACTCTCATCATCTCCCACATTGTAGATACCACCGGCAATATCTTTCTCTATCAGTTGACTGATTACAAAACTCAGATTATCTATGGAGCAAAACGACCGTCTGTTTTCAAAAGCCCCCAGAGGATACGGAATTCCTTTTTTCACTACTTTATACAATAAATTCAAATTCCCCTTATTCCCCGGCCCATGAATCATGCAAGGACGCAGAATATACGTTTCTTTAGCTTGTTCAATCTCTTCAGAATCTTGGTTCTTGGTTCTTGGCTCTTGGCTCAACAGATATTTCTCTGCTGCTATCTTACTCTCTCCATAAGGCCCTTTTGGACTTGGAACTATCTCTTCCGTTAGTATCTCCCCGACTACCCTATCGGCAGCTGCTTTTACCGAACTAAAGAATATAAACTTAGTAGCTAATGATTTCAAAAACCAATCATATATCTTTTGCGTCAATCCGGTATTGATATCAAAATACACCTGTACATGGGTTTGGTTCTTCGTATCGTGAGCTTTTCCTGCCAAATGAATAACCACATCCACCGCAGGTATACTCTCCAACTCCGCCCAGGTATAAGTCTTTACAATACCCTCTTTCAGTGGCGAAACAATATCCAAACCATAAATGGTATGTTGACCGCTGAGTGCATTCACTAAGTTACTGCCTACAAAGCCATGTATACCGGTGATAAGTAGATTCATTTTAAGTTCTTTAATACTGCTTTATTTATCCTCATTCGTTCTTTATCAAAAAACCAACCATGTTTATTAAAATATATGATCGCTGATTTAATAAATACCTTAAATAGTTTATAACTCTTAGCTGCACCTCTTTCATGTGCATGGACTATACTAACCTTTGGATAATATAAAGTTTTATACTTGGAATGTACCCTCCTAGAAATATCAAAATCTTCAAAATACATAAAGAAGTTTTCATCATAAGATCCAACATCTTTTAATGCATCTACTCTAAATAAACTAAAACAACCTGATAGAATTGGAACATTCAACTCTTTATCATAATAAGTTTCTAATG
>Ga0318567_10000166_pt1 | contig 29989 bp, 15 predicted proteins | sample GRESIP088b5f20_FD_203691 | JGI IMG/M metagenome (GOLD analysis project Ga0318567, IMG submission 203691) | Tropical soil microbial communities from Luquillo Experimental Forest, Puerto Rico - GRE.SIPMG.088b5f20 | ecosystem: Environmental > Terrestrial > Soil > Tropical forest > Bulk soil...
ACCAGTAATATATTTATCTAGTGTACGAGATACTTAAAAATCTGCTTGCCTTTTTTTTACTTAGCAGATAAATTAAACAGAAAATGGACCTGAAAAAACAGCTGGAAGAGCTTTTAAGGAAGGATGAATGGACAGATGAAGAGAAAGCAATGATGCTGCACTATCTGAACAATTCCGATACAAAGGAATTAGAGGAGATGATGAAGCAACGTTATTTTTCCAATGATCCAGACGAACCCGTGCTTCCTGAATCTGAACAGGTTCTTGAGGAAATTCATCAAAAGATATTTGCTCCATACCCCGAAAAGAAAGCTAAGGTAATTCCGATTTGGGTTAAGAGAGTGGCTGTTGCTGCATCAATAGTAGTTGCTGTTGGTGCAATGTGGAAACTGTTTGTTTCGCACGATCAGATCGTTAATGTGGCGCAGAAAAAAAATGAAGTAAAAGATAGTATAAGTGTAATAGCAAGGCATATCGAAAACCATACAGGCAAAGAAAAGAAAGTAATGCTGCCGGATAGTTCTTTGGTGATGCTCGCAAATAACAGCGAACTTAATTATAGCGAACCGTTTATAAACAGACGTGATATCACTCTAATAGGAAAGGCATCTTTCAAAGTTGCAAAAGACAAAAGCCGTCCCTTTAGCGTTTACAGCGGAGCAGTTTCTACCACTGTGTTAGGAACAGAGTTTTCGGTGAATGCTTACCCTGCAAGTGACAAACTCACTGTAAGGTTGTACACAGGCAAGGTTGTTGTAAGGCCCGTAAACAAAGGGGATTGGAGGATGAGCAAAGATTTTTATCTAAAGCCCGGCGAAGAATTTATTTATAACAACCAGGCATTGGCAAAAGTCAATCTGATTAAAAAGCAAACAGCTGAAGCTGGAGCAGATAATGATGATTCGGGCGGCATGGAGGATGCAGCATCATCAATGGCAACCAATACAATGAGCCACTGGTACATGTTCAATAATCAGTCGTTGAAACAAGTGATAGACCAACTGTCGGCAATGTATGACGTTCCAATTGTTTATGATGAAAAAGATCTGCAGAAAAAATATTTTGTCGGCAGGTTCAATAAAACAGATTCATTGGAAGTCATCCTGGACTACATCACCAAGATAAACCATCTTAAAATTATAAAGAGTGACAACAAGTATTTTATAACCAAATAACCATTGCTTATGATGAATGTGACTACTTAAACACGGTCCCTTCTCAGAACTTCACAACAGGCTTAGCCAAGGCCACGATTACTTATTTATCAAAACTAACCATATGAAATGTAAGCTATTTAAATGGCAGGCAATTGTATTGCCATTACTTTTTATTCAATTCTCACTTTTATTCCTTGATGCGCAGGCACAGGAATCAAAGTATGCAGTTGTTGGTATCATCCACAACGCTAAAAACGAGCCGCTTTCCGGAGTTTCGATCGTTGCACGAAATACCAAAACGAACTACACCACAGGAACGGTTACAGACTCGGCGGGTATTTTTAATTTCTCCAAACTTACGTCTGCCGGCCCGTATAATTTCACTATCTCCGCGATAGGCTACGAAAAGCAAAACCTCAACGGTTATATTTTAAAGGAAGGCACATCACTATCATTAGTGGTGGAGTTGAAGTCTGTTGTTGCTTCTTTGGATCAGGTCGTAGTAATTGGTTACGGCACACAAAAAAGAAGCAATCTGACCAGCTCCATCGTGAGTGTGAACGCAGAAGAAATACGCTCACGTCCGGTTGCAAACGCTTTACAAGCCATCCAGGGTAAAGCAGCGGGTGTGGATGTAACATCAAATGAAAGACCCGGTGAAGTAGGCGCCATTTTGATACGCGGTATGCGTTCTATCAGTGGTGGTAACGAACCATTGTATGTGGTAGATGGTGTGCCGTTGAACTTTGGCGGCGCAAGCAGCATGAACGCTATCAATCCAAATGATATCGAAACCATCGACATCCTGAAAGATGCCTCTGCCACTGCAATCTATGGTTCACGTGGTGCAAACGGTGTGGTGCAAATTACAACCAAACGTGGCAAGAGCGGTGCTTTGAGCATCAACTACAATGGATCCGTGACTTTGGAAAAACAACATGACAGAGCGACTATGATGAATTCTCCTGAATACGTAGAATTCAGACGTGATGCGTATCGCAGAGTAAAATTTTTAAATCCTAATGCGGCTGCAAGCAGTACATATCCAGACCAACCAACTTTAGCAGATGACCAGCGCATTTTTGGCCAGGACCCGATTGCATTTGCAAACATTCAGAAAGGTTGGGTAGATGGCGTTTGGCACCCTGAAAATGTGCCTACTACCAACTGGACAGACTATGCATTAAGAACAGGTGTTACCAATGACCAAATCGTTAGCGTAAGTGGTGGTACACAAAATGTAAAAGCTTATGGATCGTTTGGATATTATAACAACCAGGGCACGCAGATAGGCCAGGACTATAAGCGCTACAGCGGCAAATTCAGTGTGGACCTCACACCTACAAAATGGTTCAGCATGGGTGGTAGCGTTAATACATCTTATGGTTTACAGAATTATGGTTTTGCTACTACGAATGCGACTGGCCCGGGCAACATTTATTTTGCATTGCAAGGCATGCTGCCATACGCTGTTCCTTATGACAGCACAGGCAAACGAATTCTTTTACCGGGCGGTGACATCAACATTCTTAATCCTGTTGATGAAAACAAGTACAACATCAACCTTAGAAAATCATTGCGACTGATCGGTTCGGTTTATGCGGAAGTAAAAATTCTGAAAGGCTTAAAATACAGAATAAATTTCGGTCCTGATTTTCAAAACTATTATAACGGAAAATGGATGGATGCCAATTCCATTAACCGTGGTGGTGGCAACCCAGGATCAACAAACTATGCGCAGCTTAACCAGACAAATAACTTTTCGTGGACGCTCGACAATCTCCTGTATTACGATAAAACAATCAAAGGAACACATACTCATGACATCGGTGTAACATTGCTACAATCCGCACTGCACAACCGTTCTGAGACTTCATCGATGACAGCTACGAAGCTGCCGTTACCTAATCAAAAATGGTATGCATTAAACACCGTTTCTGCTTTGGATGCGTTTTCAACGGGGCTGTCAGAAAATGCACTCACTTCATACATGGCGAAAGCAAACTATGCTTTGGATCAAAAATATTTAGTGTCTGCCTTCGTTCGTTGGGATGGTGCGTCTGTGCTTGCTGCCGGACATAAATGGGATCAGTTCCCATCTATCTCTCTTGGTTGGATAGTAAGCAAAGAGCGCTTCTTGCAGAACGTACGTTGGATAGACAATTTAAAACTTAAAGCAAGCAGGGCCACAGTGGGCAACTCTGCAGTTAATCCGTACACTACCTTGGGAGGTTTGCAAGGCTTGTATTACACGTGGGGTCCCACAGTACAGTTGGGTTACGTTCCTTCAGATCCAAGCTCAGCAAACCCTCCCGCTTATCCTGACCAGAATATGGGATGGGAACACACAACGCAAACCAGCGCCGGAGTTGACTTCAGCTTGTTCGGTAGCCGCCTGAGTGGTGCGATTGATTTATATGCAACAAGAACATCTGACCTTTTGCTGTATCGTTCATTGAATCCTGCTTCGGGCTATACAAGCATGTTGACAAACATCGGATCTACAAAAGGCAAGGGTGTTGATCTTAGCTTAACAAGTGTAAATATCCGCAGCCGCAACTTTAGCTGGAACACCACATTCAATTTGACTTATGCCAAAGAAAAAATTGATGAACTCGCTTATGGAAAAACTGACGATGTCACCAACCAATGGTTCATTGGTCAGCGTATCCAGGTTATCTATGATTATCAAAAAGCAGGCATCTGGCAGAACACTAAAGAGGACCAGGATGAAATGGCAAAGTACAAAGCAAACGGACAAATTTTCAATCCGGGCGATATAAAAATTGTAGATCAAAACCATGATTACAAAATTGATGCGAATAACGACCGCGTTGTAAAAGGCAATATTCAACCTAGTTTGATAACCGGTCTTAGCAATGATTTCATGTACAAAAACTGGGGCCTGTCAATTTTCATTTATTCAAGAGCAGGCAATTACATTGCCACCGGAGCTGAATCTTTGCAGGGTCGTTTTGCACAACGCAAGGTTGATTACTGGACACCTTCCAACGCAACGAACGATTATCCATCACCCAACTACAACAACGCAGCGGGTGACGTTTATCGCAGCGCTATGAACTTCCAGAATGGTTCATTCATCAAGGTTAGAAACATCACGCTTTCTTACAATCTGCCATCAGGCAATGCGAAGAAATTGCACATGCAGGGTTTGAAAGTTTATGCGCAGGCACTCAACCCGGGTTTATTGTACTCAGGAGTTAGCTATCTCGATCCGGACCTGGGTGGCAGCACATTCAACAGAGGTGTAGTTTTTGGAGTAAACGCGAGTTTCTAATCTTTAAAAATTTTGACAATGCAACTTTCCATACTGAAAAAAATACCAGCTTACATAATGATAGGAACCGGCTTGCTTGCAACCGGCTCATGTAAAAAAAGTTTTTTGGATGAACAACTGATCACTTCCAAAAGCTTGCAGGATTACAAAACGCCATTGGGTTTGGACGATTTGTCTACCGGCGTATATCAAAGTTTAAAATTTCATTTCAACTACGAGTGGGCATATGAATCGACAAATTATGGCGTAGATGAATTTTGCGTTGGCGGCGACCGTACGGCGCAAATGTGGAACTCGTATGATGCGAACCTCAACAGCTCTACGGGTGACGTGTATGCCATCTTCGCCAACATGTACTCTTACATAAACTCGGCTAACATTTTAATTGAAAACGTGCCGTTGTATTATGGCGACAATGCAAATAAAAACACGCGTTTAGGTGAGGGTTATTTCATGCGTGCATTCAACTATTTCAAACTGGTAAAACAGTATGGTGGCGTGCCGCTGAAACTGACACAAACAGCAACGCTGGAAACAGAGTTTTCACGCAATACTGCGCAGGAAGTTTTCAACCAGATCGTGGTTGATTTTACAAAGGCCTACAGCTATCTTCCTGAAACGCCTTCTGACCCAGGCAGAATTACAAAGTATGCCGCAGCGCATTTTCTTGCAAAGGCGTACCTGACACGTGCCAGCGAACTATACAGCGATTGGAACAGCAACACCAAAGCAAGCGACCTGGACAGCTGTATTAAATACGCAGATATTGTTATCAACAGCGGAAAATATTCACTGGCAGCGAACTTTTCTGATCTCTGGAACTTTACAACACCAGATGGTCCTAACGAAAAACTTCCTGAAATTATCCTTGCAGCGCAGTTTTCTAACAATACCACTACACAGGGCCGTTATGGAAACCAGATACATTTGTACTATCCGGCTGTTTATCAAAATTTGCCGGGGATGGTGCGTGACATTCCGGGCGACAGGGAGTTTCAGCGCTTGCGTTCCAGCGATTATGCACTGGATGTTTTTGACCGTGTGAATGATTCCCGTTTCTGGAAAAGCTTTAAAACAAGATACATCTGCAACAATCCTGGCGGTGCGCCAAAATGGACTGCGCAATATGCTCCAACTCCTGCTTTAGCTAACCAACCTAAGTTTACAGGTGGACAAGAATCAATTTTATATATCGTGAATGGTCCTGGCGACATCCGCTACACAAGTTCTGATCCAACCAAAGCAGACACCAGCTTGCCTACGAACATTGCAAGAAGAGCGCCACACATGTTCGTTCGCTACTTCAACGGGCAGCCGGAAAATATGCTGGGCAATCACGGGAATTATGAAGTGAGCCGTTTTGTGGCGCTTTCAAAATTCATGGATGGTTCGCGCAATGCAGTGGCTTCCCAATTTGGTCAACGCGATGGTATACTTGCACGACTGGCAGAAACATACTTAGTAGCGGCAGAAGCTTATGGCCGCAAGGGCAGCTACGCACAGGCATTGCCTTACCTAAATGCGGTGCGCGACAGAGCCGCCTACAAAGCCGGTGAGGACCGCTCTGCTTATGTAGACGGCGGTGTAGCTTATAAAACAAACGCCGTAGCTACGGGCACTTATTTTTCTTACTCTGATAAGAACACTTACTATGAGTCGAACAATTTGCCTGTTACAACAACGAGTACGCTATCAGCGATGCACCTGAACAGCACTGCAGATATCTTCAACTCTGCCAATGATTTTTATAGCAAACTTGGCGCAAGCAGCGACGCAGATAAATTCCTCAACTTCATTCTAAACGAACGTTCCCGCGAGTTGATGGGTGAATTAATGCGATGGGAAGATCTGGCAAGAACCAAAACGCTGGTTGCCAGATGTACACTGTTTAATGATGAAGCAAAACCTGTGGATGGTAAACATTATTTAAGACCAATCCCACAAGCGTTCCTTGATGCTAATTATAAAGACGGAGTTCCCCTGACCGCTGAACAAAAAGCAGCGATGCAAAATCCAGGCTGGTAAAGCCGATGGAAACGATATAGTCCATAAAATCCAAAATCCATAATTCACTTCCAACATTGGTATGTGATCGTTAACCACGGGGTAGATATTCTTGTCTGCCCCCTTTTTATTGTGTTATATGGGCCAAAAATTTGCAACAAAATAAGCTTTGTTGCATTGGCATATTTTGGTATTCAACTACCAGACAAACCCGCTGCTGCATACCTGAGTGGTAAATGTTAATAGGAAATATGTATAAATGTGAAAATGACATTTATTTTGATAGGATTTATTTTAAGAACCCCTTATATTTGAAACAAGAAAATTTGAAGTAAGTCTGTGTAGTATTTGTTGCATGCGGTTGTTGCAACTTTCTTCAATCATTTCCGGGACTATTTTAAATTGCCCTCGCGTGGAACTAAACGATGATGCCAGATTGATTTGCCTCCTTCAACATGACAACGTTGAAGGTTTTAACGCGCTATACGCGAAGTATCACCGCTTGGTATACGGCAATATTATAAAACTGATCAAAGACTCCGACTCCGCAAAAGATATCCTGCAGGAAGTGTTTGTAACACTGTGGGAAAAGCGATCCACCATCGATAAAACAAAATCAATTTCAGGCTGGCTGTTTACTGTTAGTTACAACAGATCGATCGACTTTCTGAAAAAAGCGTTACAGGCGACAGCTATGCAACAGGAGCTATCTACAATTATGCCACTAGCCGGCTCTGACCCAGTGTTGAAAGAAATACGTTTGCAGCTATTGGAAGAAGCCATCAGGGAATTGTCGCCGCAAAAAAGAAAAGTTTTTGTGCTGTGTAAATTGCAGGGCAAAACTTATGAAGAGTCTGCAAAAGAACTAAACATCTCCAAGTACACTGTAAAGGAATATTTGTCGCTTGCAGTTGCGCATGTGCAGAAATACATGCAGGCGCATGTGAGCATTCTCTTGATCGTGGCGACGTTGATTAATTGAAAATTGTTGAGTGCGAGATTCTTACAAAGCCAAGAGTTGCTAAAATAAAAAAGGGGGCCTCCCCCCTTTTTGCTTTCTAAAAACAACAAGAACCAACATTACCAAACAAAACCGACTTAAATTCATTTACGAAAAAACTCAACTTTCAATTGTATTGCCAAACGTTAGTAAAGTTGATAAGACTTTCTTTTTTCATGGGGTCAAAAACGTATTGAATTAGGGGGAAATTTACTTTTTTACTTTTCTCTTCAAGAAATAAACACACAACAAAAAGCCGCTACCAATAAATTGATAACGGCCCTTCGTTTCGATACGATGATCTTCTTTAATCTTATTCATTTGGCCAGGGCACTTGCCTGCCGGTGGTTTTGTCTTGTGGCATTGGCGCATTGAATGTTTTTAATTGCTGCGTTAGGAGATTTGCCATCTGTTTTACAATTGCCGGGAATTGAGCGGCAACATCATTCTGCTCGCCCACATCATTCTGCAAATTGTATAGTTCCTTTTTATTGTTTCGCATGTTATACACCAGCTTCCATTTGCCTTGCCTCGCTGCGCTGAAATAGTTGATCCCCGGCCCATCCTTTGCTATCCATTTATTCGGGTAGTGCCAGATCAATAGTCTGCTGGTATCAACATAGCCCGCATTTTTCAAAATGGGCACAATGCTTTTACCATCGATGGACTGCAACGTTTTATAATTCTTTACACCTGCGATTTCCAAAATTGAAGGAAAGAAATCTTCAATGATAACATACTGATTGGTGACAGATTTTGGCTTTACCATTCCGGGCCACTTAACGATCATCGGCTCGCGAATACCGCCTTCATAAACAGAACCTTTGCCCGACTTTAGCGGAAGGTTATGCGTATTGGGCAATCCACCACGACCATGCTCACTAACGCCACCATTGTCGCTCATAAAAATGATCACGGTATTCTTCTCGATGCCTTGCTGTTTTAAATAGTCCATGATATCGCCAAGACTTTTGTCCATTCCTTCGATAAGGCTTGCATATTTTGCTTCAGTACTGTCAAGGCCCGCATCATAATATTTTTGAACAAATCGTTTATCAGCCATAATCGGCATATGAACCGCATAGTGTGCCATGTTTAAGTAGAACGGCTGTTTGTTCTTAACGGGCTCCTGCAGCGCTTTAATGGCCTCGAGCGTTAATGCCTCTGTAAGAAATGTATCTGTTCCATAGTATTCTTCCAAATCAGGCACAGCCTGCATTTGAGCCTTCCCAACGATATTACCGTAATTATCTTTTCCCAAATAACTCTGGGGATGTCCCGCAGCATGTCCTGCAATGTTTACCATGAAGCCCATGTTGTAAGGATTGGCGCCCGGAGTTCCTGCAGCTCCCCAATGCGCTTTGCCGACATGTATTGTAAAGTAACCCGCATCTTTTAAAAGTTGGGGAAAAGGTGTTGCATAACAAGTGTGTTCTATTCCGGGCACGGGACTCAATCCATTATACTTCCAATCGGCGGCCGTCATCTGAGCATCGGGTTCGTCAGTGTTTCTGTTTTTGACAGGCGATGTCCAGTCCGTTACACCATGATGCGCCGCATTCATACCTGTAAGCATACTCACTCTTGTTGGCGTGCATACGGGCGTCGCGTACGCGTTGGTAAACTTCATGCCATCCCTTGCCAGTCGCTCCATGTTGGGCGTGTGAAATTGTCTGTTCAAATGCATCACGCTATCACCAAACGGTACTGATGTATCCATCCAGCCCATATCATCAACCAAAAACACAATGATGTTCGGACGGGATTGCTGCTGTGCATTTGCCAGCACAATCTGAAAAAACATTATCAGTAACAACCAAGTTCTTTTCATTGTAGTCATTTCATTTTAATTCAAATCAAATCTTGCAGAAATAGTTGAACCCGCCATTTCTTTTTGCGGCAAGTTTATAGGCATTTCTTTTTTCTTACCTGTTCTAACATTGCGAATAGTAACAACAATAGCCGTTTCAGCTTGTGTAGGATCAGCCACATAAACAGTGGCATTCGTTTGTCCGGCATTTCTTATCATCAAGATGCAAGGCTTATCTGCACTAACAGAAAATCCCGCAGCCTCCAATTTACCTGCTTTGTAAAAAACGATTTGAATGATGTTCAAACCTTCATGTTGTACAGCTTGTAGCGAATCATTGTTGGCGATGATGTGAATTTGTTTGCCGTCATATTTTTTCATCTCTGCATCAGTCACAGCAGGCAATACAATGTAGGCATAGGAAGCATTGTGCGGTTTCGCACCATGATCGAACCAGAGCTTGAACACTTTGCCGCTTTGCGGTTCATCAGAAAACGAATTGTTGATGTGCTTCCAATCACCTGTTTGCACGGCATCTGAAATATGCAGGTCACCTCCCTGAGGAAAGTAATAGCCAATGCTGTCGTGCCAAATCCATGCAGCATCTTTTGATACAATAGCAGCCTGCTCTTTCTTCAGCGTTTTCTGCTTTTTATCACTTGTATAAATTTCTCCTCGAAGCCAGCATTGATTGACAGCGGTAGTAATTGTCTCGTTTGCCTCGCTTTGAATTCCTGCGCCAAGACAAACAACTTCCTTATCAAACATGAACCACGATTTTTTCATTTGCACGCTGTCGTAGTGCTGCACATAAGCGCCAACAGTATATGCGCCATCGCTAACGCCTCCGGCAAATGCAGTACTGCCCAGCTCGCCCCACTCGACCGTTGTTGGGCGATCTGTTGCATAATCTCTTGAAGTAACGCCCGGAATTTTATCCCATTCCCAAATGGGCATGATATTGTAATATTCAGATCCGCTTCTTTGAATGTCGGTAGAACCATCCGACAAATATCTTCCCAACAAATTCTCACGATTACCTGTTTCGCATCTTTTTGTTCTGTTGCTCACCATCCGGATATTGAAAGAATATTCAGGTCGCAAATGCATGGTATAATCACCGATCCAAAAGTGTCTGTCAAATGGGGTTACATTGAACGATGCAGGCTTGATACCGGAAGTTCTTGCCGCAGCAGCCTGCCAATCTTCGCGATGTTGAGGATCTATTTCTTCCATCAGTTCAAGACGCTTTCCTTCGGAATGTTTGTTCAGTATGTTTTTTCGGCTGACCCCGCGGCCCTCTACGTTAAAATCCGTATACGATCCACGAATAGTTTTTAAATAAGTATTGCGATAATAACCAGACAACAGTCCGAGTCTTTTTTCATCTAAAGCATACGCTGTGTTGTGCACGTAATAGGCCATTCCCACAACGCCCCCTAGAAACACATTTCCATAGCTGGATATTTGCAACTGCGGACCATGTTGCAGATAAGAGTAATCATATTGCAGACCTTCTTTGTAATGAACGAGAACCAACGGTTCAAAAACCTGGCTCACTGCCAGCGACAATAATGCAGTATCCGATGTCAGCAATGCACGATAAAAATAATGCAGGGCCACATCTGTTTTGTTGGCACCCGTTTGTTTGAAAACATCGCCACGTTTCATGCGCTGTAGCAACGAATCTTCAAGGTTCTTTGGCAATTGCTTTTTTGCGTAGCGCATGGCTATCAGCATTTCACCAAGATTTTGCGGTGTACCTATTTCATTGTGCCACCAGTTAGCACTTTTAGGATCAGCACTGTACCAGTATTCAAATGCATGTTGAATGGCATTGAACAAATCATCTCCATACTTTGCTTCTTGCAAAACATAAGCATTCACCAACACACGAAGATGCTCGAGATGCACAGCAGGTTTCCATTTCGCAATGGTGCGGTCGGTGTAATCAACGTCGTTCCATTTGCCATTTGGCTGAATGCTTTTCAACAATCCATCAATGGTGCTTGAAGACGCAGCATTTGCTTTTGTCTGCTGCCACACTCTGTTCATGATGGTGTCGAAAACCGGCAAGCGGCTGGACGTCTTTATCATAATGCCACCTTGCGACGACTGCCCAAGAGCCGTCTGCAGGCAACATACCCAACAAATACCAATGACCGTTTTAAATATTGTTTTGTGCACTATGGAGGAAGTTTTGAGTTATGAGTTTTGAGTTTTGAGTTTTGGGTAATGAGTTATGAGTTTTGAGTAAAAAGTAGGGCGGTTCACATTCAACGACCCGACTTAGAACTCATTACTCAAAACTCAAAACCTTTTCAATTCACTAACACATCAATTACATCAGGCAATGTAGTTCTTGTAGCAGCAGGCACAACCACAGTTAGCTGATTATTTTCAACGCTATACTTTAATATTTGTTTGCTACCAAGCAGTTGAACTTTTCTGATGTTTTTGTTGGTATTGAAAACGATTTTTTCATCTTCAGTCGCTGCACCTTTTTCTTTGGGCATCAAAAACAAATAACGATGATCTTTTGCCGCAGTAGCCGGTACTGATGCTGTCTCCGTGGAGTCTAGCGCCTCTGCGCCCTGAACCGATGCGCCATTCACTTTCATCCATCCGGCAATTTCTCCGAGGCTTTTGTACATCTCAGGTGTGAAAACACCTTCTTTGGTGGGTCCGAAATTCAACAACATGTTTGTGTTATTCGATCTGCATTTGATCAGATAATCCAAAACATGTGCAGTTGATTTCATTGGAGCTTTCGTATAACCCCAGGCCCATTCTGTGATGGTCGTGCAAAGTTCGGCCCATCCGTCTTGCTTTTTAGTCGGCAAAGCCTTGTCGCTCTCAAATGTTTTGTAATCTCCATAACCAAAGAACCTCGGACTTACAATAATGCCCGGCTGCAATTTTTGTATTTGCTCCATGGTAATGCATTGGTCCCATGCTTTGTTGCCACGCGGAATATCAGCAGCGCCATCGAACCATATCATGTCTATTCTTCCATAGTTGGTCAACAATTCTTCCACCTGCCCTTTTATGTAAGCAGCCATATGATCGTAGTGTGCCTGTTTTTCCGCTTCTGTTTTTACTGCAGTTCTCGGCTTTAGGTTTTCATCGAGCATTGGAACATTGGAATAACTTTTGCCAACGCCACCATACATGAAGTTTTGGTACTCGCCGTTTTCGTGCCAGTCAGGGCCAGAATAGTACAGCCCAACTTTTAATCCATACTTTCTGCAAGCCGTTACAAATTCTTTTACAAGATCGCGGCCACCCATATAATTTTTTGTGTTCAAATTACCGTATGCACTTGGCCACATCGCAAAGCCATCATGGTGCCTCGTCGTTAAAACAACATAGGTCATGCCTGCTTCTTTCGCTGCCTTTATCCATTTTTCAGGATCACAACTTTGCGGGTTGAAATATTTTGCGAGCGACCAGTATTCTGTCGGTGTAATACAACTATTATCTTTCTCACATTTATGCCCCGCAAAAAAATCTCCATTGGCAACATATCTGTCAACTGAATCCTGCGAAGGCTTTTTAGAGCTCCAACCTATTTGTGTTCCCGCCATCATGGGCCACGAAAGATCAATCTCTTTTACGGAAGCAATGCTCCAGTGTATGAACATACCAAAGCCAGCCTGCGGAAACCACTGTCCCTTGGGGTTTGTCGTATGCGTGTAGGTCGATTTATTATCATCTACAATCCCAATCTGTGCGTGTTCCATTTTCACTCTGTCGGCCTCTTTTGATTGGGCGGATGCATGGCTTGCAGATAAGCTCATCAAAAGGCAAGCTGATAAATTAATTGCAAAACTTTTTTTCATTGGCTACTATTTATGTTTTGTTACAATCAGAATTCATTGTACAATTCGTGCGCTGTAAAAATCGAAATTCAATATTTAAACAATCGCCTTATCAGCGTTTCCGCAAACAATTTTCGCTTCGCGATCCTACTAACATGCCGCCCCTACGGGGCTCGCATTTCGGGTCAACGCCACTAATTATTTTCTACTAACGTGGCGCCCCGCTGGGGCTTTGTGCAACTTTCCGAGTGTAATAAACAACCCCAGCGGGGCGGCACGTTAGTAGCAGATAAAGAAATCAATCTGGAAAATCCAGAGCGAGCCCCAGAGGAGCGACATGTTAAACGCATCTGTTCTTTGAACAGATAGCCTTTAATCTGACGACTATCGTGAAAACACAAACCGATACTCCCAAAAATTCTTAATGCTTCTTTTCAGTGCTTTCGAAAAATTTCTGATCGGCCTCTACTTTCTTGTTCTTCTGTTTTCTTTCCTCGGCTGAAAGCGTTTTTACAGAAGTGGACACTCCAGTGGTTTCATGCTTTATAACAGGCTTGTCTTTATAAAGCAATTTTATACCAGGAGCTTTGGTCTCAAACTCCAACGTATCCGACATTGCTGAGTTTGTGCCACCGAAATAGACGCTCGCCACTACTTTAACTTTTCCAGGCGTTGTTGTTGTTCGTATCAATAACGGCGCAGTGCCGGCTTTCAACATTACGGGATTTGCTCCTATCTTATAATCGCCAATGATTTCTCCTTCACCCTGCACTTTAAATTCGACCTGGTCATTTGCCAGTTGTTTAACGTATCCTCTCGTGTCGGTTATGGAAACGACCAACTGCACAATATCACTGCCGTTTGCTACGGGCTGATACCATGCATTGTCGATTCGAAGTTTTAAAAGATCAGATCTTTTAGATGGCATTTGAACTTGTCGTGCCACTACTTTGCCATTGATGATGCCTTCTGCAATCATTTGTGCAGAGTCTGCAAGGTTGGCACGGAACAACGCTCTTATGGTTACAAAGTCAAATGCATTTTTAAATGTTACGGGCTCGTTAGGAAGTCCTGCAACATTATTAACAACAGGTTGATACAATGTATCTGTATAAAAATTCTTTTCAACAACTTCAGTTCTTACATTGAATTTCTTATCTGCTTTTTCTTTTCGTTTCACAACGACCAATCGCACACTGTCGCAGTTGGTGTAGACAACAACATCAGATGGCGAAATGGGCGTCATTGCATTGGCGATAAAAATCATGGGACCGCTGTCAGCAAATGACAATTTTTGAGAAGCATCCCGCTGGCTCTGAAACATGTAGTAAGAATATTTCGGTTGCCTGAATTCATCCATAATACCACCATAGAAAGGATCGGGATGATAACCGCGCTGGTGATCGAAAGAGTGCCACAATGCGCCACCGATATGAGCCGCTGGCGCTTTGAATATTTGATCAATGGTTAATGACCCTTCATAATTTTTCTTTGCATAATGCTGTGCCTGGAAGATCAAACCCTGTTCGCTCCAACCTCGTTCTACACGGCTATAAGAATTGTGCGAATACCAATCATCCACACAATCGCCAAACTCTCTCGTGAAGCAACATTTGTTGAGTTTTTGATACGCAGCAGCATCCTTTGGCCCGGCATACAACACGTCATACATTTCACTTCCTTTGCTAATTTCATCACATGCTGCATAACATCCTTTTGCTGGATATTCGCTGTGTACGGTTTCATATGCTTTGCGGGCAAAGTCGGCAGGGAAATGTGTTTCATTCAAAATAGGTTCCCACATCAAAACAGAGGGATGGTTCCTGTCTCTTCTCACCATGTTTTTGATGTCGGTCAATACAAGTTTTTCAAAGGTTCCGTTGTCGTTCCAAAATTGCCAACCGGGCGTCGCAACAATGATGAACATACCCAGCTGATCGCACGCGTCCATAAACGCCGGATCCTGCGGGTAGTGTGCACTGCGTATGATACGCACTCCTGCATCACGCATCTTTTTCACATCAGAATAATGCAGGTTGTTTGTAAGCGCCATGCCGATGTAACCGTAATCCTGGTGGCGATTAACGCCCAATAATTTTTCTTTGAAAATTTCACCATTGATGCTCAATCCCAGGTTTGGCACAAACTCAATTGACCTTATACCGATGTTGTTACTTATTGCGTCAACGACTTTATTGTTAATTGAAACGGAAGTTGTGAGTCTTTGTAAGTTGGGATGATCGGGATGCCATAAAACAGGGTTACTTACTTTTATTTCTTGTTCAACTTCTTTGCTCTCTCCTGCTTTGAGCATCACAGAACTTTCAGCTTTTGCTTTAACTGTTGAGTTCCCATCAATATCAGACAAATCATTTTTTACGACAATGGTCCGATCTGTTTTTCCTTCATTTTTTACTTGCGTTTTTACACGCACCAACGCTTCTGATTTATTGACATAATCATAGCTTACAAATACGCCGCCCCCTGCTTCTGTGCTTGCATAATTAGCATCGGTTATATGCACATCGGAAGTTGTGTACAGCCAGCAATCCCTGTAAATTCCGCCCATGTAACAAAAGTCCATTTCAGCCTGCGGCTTTCCGGGAGGAAAGGTTGGATCGTCGCTGTTATCGGCACAAACACTGATCTCGCAATCGCTGTTTGCTACGACACCAGCATCACTCAGGTTGATGATAATTGGAAGGAAGCCACCCAAATGTTCTGTTATCAATTTTCCATTTACATAGATCTTTGCCTTGCCCATGATGGCTTCGAAATGCAGCCATATTTTTTTACCGACAAATGAATTGTCGAGATGAAAATATTTTCGGTACCATGCTGCACCCTGATAATTCTTACCACCACTGGCTGCCTCTGGTAATAATTGTACCGTGTGAGGCAGAGAAACAATGTCCCAGTTTTTATCATTGCATGTTTTTGCTTCAGCGCCTGAAAACGAGCCACGATAGAACTTCCAGCCCACATTAAAATTATAGACTTCTCTTCCGGATGCTGGAACAGCATAAAAGCCAGCAGTAGAAAACGCCGGTTGTTGAGCGTTGCCTTTACTAAGTACCAATGCAAATGCTGCACTCAAAAAAATGTTCTTTATGGAAGAAATAGATTTCATGTTTGTGTTTAAAAATGTTGGCACAGATACGCCAAGCTGCAATGGCCAGGCTGCACATCTGCGCCAACGGCGTAATTTTCGATCAGGGCGAATGCAATTCGCTCCTACATTTTCAAATTCCAAAGTTTTTCAAATTATTTTCCTTGTATTTTTTTCAACAGCTCGGATAACTCTTTCACTTTCTCCGGCTGCTTTTCTGCCAGGTTATTTTTTTCGCCGATATCGTTGCCCAGATCATACAGTTGAGCCTGGGAATTATTGCCAAGCTCAATATTTGTCAGCTTGTTAACAGCAGCTCCGTTGTTTGGTGCAATATATTTCCAGTTACCCGAAATGATTGCTTTGGTATCACTGTCCAGTACGAGCCAGGTTCTTCCCTGTTTGGTTTTTCCCATCAATGCATTGAGCATGTCCTGGCTGTCCGGAGCATCTGATGCTGCCAGTGACTGTTGTAATAATTTAGAAAACGATGCTATAAAATCGATTTGGCAAACCAATGCATCGGATACGGAAGGATTGATCTGTCCGGGCCAGCTTACCATCATAGGCACGCGTGTACCGGCTTCGAAAGCGCTGTACTTACCGCCTCTCAAAGGTCCCCACGGCGTGTGGCCGTTCAATTGTGTTACTGCACCATCCTGGTAACCATCGTCCAGTACCGGTCCGTTATCACTACTAAAAACAATGATGGTATTTTTTGCAATGCCCATTGCTTCGAGCTGCTTCATGATCTCTCCGACCGCCCAATCCAATTGCAGGATGGCATCGCCTCTGAAACCAAGGCCAGACTTACCTTTGAACATCGTGCTCGGCATGCGCGGCACGTGCGGCTCGGTTAAAGCGTAGTATAAAAAGAATGGTTTGGTTTTGTTGTTTTCGATGAATGCTTTTGCTTTTGTCAAAAATGTAAGCGGCATTTCTTCGTCGGTCCAGCGTGCAGTGTGGCCGCCACTCATGTAGCCGATCCGACCGATGCCATTCACAATTGTATTGTTGTGACCATGACCGGGTGATGATTGCATCTTCAATAACTCAGGGTGATCTTTACCTGTAGGATCATTGCCTATTGGCTTTTGATAATCGACCGCGATTGGATCTGCCTGATCCAAAGCCACTACGCGACGGTTTTCTACAAACACTGAAGGTACTCTGTCGGCTGTGGCGGGAAAAATAAATGAATAGTCAAAACCCACTTCATTTGGTCCCGGTTTTATTTCGTTGTTCCAGTCTTTTGCTACAGCATCTCCTAAACCTAAATGCCATTTACCAACAATGCCAGTTGCATAGCCTGCTTTCTGAAACAGCTTTGGCAATGTGGTAGTATTGGTTGGAACAATGAGTGCAGCATCACCGGGCAGGATGCCAGTGCCGGTTTTGCGCCAAGGATATTGCCCTGTCATCAATGCGTAGCGGGAAGGCGTACATGTAGCGGATGTAGAGTGTGCATTTGTAAATCGCACGCTCTGTGCGGCCAATTTGTCGAGGTTAGGCGTGTGCAGTTTTGTCGCACCATAACAGCTCAGATCGCCATAGCCAAGATCATCTACGTAAATGAATATCACATTGGGTTTCTGCTGTGCACTTGTGATAAAGACAAGGCAGCAGGCGATAAAGGAAAGAATCATTTTCATGTTAAAACAGTGTTGCTTAGTTTTTTACTACTTACTCTGATGTTCATTACAGAGTTCCAAAATTTGTTGCTCAAATTAGGGAGCCATCTTGAAACCATCGCCATTTTTTTTGCACCAGGTTGTAAGGTAGTTCCTCATTTGCTGCAATTGTTTTTGATGGTTAGTACTGGTTGTAAGGTTGTTCATTTCGCCCGGATCTTTTGACAGATCAAACAACTGTTCCCTCACTTTTCCTTTGTTGTATACGATGTACTTTAAATTATTGGTAATTACTGCCCTGCCGCTAATTCCGAGCAGCACAACATCGTTGGCAAAATCGGTTTCAATGACCAGTGTATCGCGCAGGTTCTTCGCTGGATTTTCAATCCGTTTGCTGATGTCTACGCCCATTAGTCCGTTTGGTTTTTGAATATCTGCAAATCCGCAAATGCTTGGAATGATGTCTGTGCCATTGCATACCAACATATGATCTGTACTGCTTTTCCACTCGCCCAGCCTGGATATTATAAACGGAACTTTGGCGGCTTCTTCGTAAAGAATTTGTTTTTGGTTCCAGCTATGTGCCGCATATCCATCGCCATGATCGGCAGTAAAAATAATGATGGTATTTTTTGCAACACCGTACTTTTCAAGCGATGCCAGCAGCATGCCGATGTAGTTGTCAACCTTTTCTACAAGACGATTATATGCCCAGCGATACTGCCGCCATTGATCGGCGGTCCAGTTAACGGAAGGATATGTTTTAGGATTTACCTTTTGTTGTTCCCTTACCATTTCAGGCTCGTTATCCGGTTTCTTCCAGTTGGCAGGAAGTGCCGGACATTTGTCGGGCGGAGGCGCGGCGCCTAATACATCCATTTTCAATTCCTCATTGCGGGCCCATTCGCAAATGTCATGAGGATTCAAAAATGAAGCGACCAGCAAAAAAGGATTGTCTTTATTCTCTTTAATAAATCTTGCACAATACGATGGTGTGGCAGCATCGTTATAATCGAGAAAGCTAGTGTTTTCAATATAGTCAAACCCATGCTGGCTGATTTTTGTAGTTGGAACGGGCAGATGCCATTTGCCAACATAACCTGTTTTATAACCGCCGTGCTTGAATATGCTGCCCATCATTTGCAAACTATCTGGCCATTGGCCGTCCTTTTCCGGAGCGTTTGCAATAAACCCGGTTTGAAAAGGCATTTTACCGCACATCATTGATGAGCGTGATGGCGAGCATAGTGGCTGAGCGCAGTATGCGTTGGCGAATCTGACACCATTGGCAGCAAGCTTATCCATGGCCGGGGTGTTAAGATCTTTGTTACCCGCATTGCTCATGGCATCGGCAGTTTGCTGATCGGTTATTATGATCAGAATATTTGGTCGCGTTTTATTTTGAGCATGACCAACATGGCTCAGAAAAAAAACGGCAAGATTAAGTGCGAATAAATATTTCTTCATTTTCTATGATCAATATTTTTCATCAATTATGACCAGATCGTTCTGTCTGCGCCAGTCTCGCATTTTTTCCTAACCTAAGTTCCAACTGTGCCTCATATAGTGATGCAGGCACTACATGATGTCCGAGACTTTCAATGGTCGCAGGCTGGTCCTTCTTAAACGTAGTGCCTTCGCCTACAAAACCAACAACGACAGGATTCACCATTTTGAACCACACATCGTTTTCCGGCCAAAAATCAAAATCTCTTATTGCTGCATTTGTTTGCGTGTAGTTCCACAACACAAGACCCGCAAGATGGTTCGGTAAATTTTCAATAGCACCACCTTGTCTTCCTGCCATGAAGCCACCGGTTACATTATCCAGCAATGTATTTCTTGGCTGACTTGCATGCGATTCAAAACAAGTGGTGGATGGATATGTACAATGCCAGATCACTGTATTTACCGCGCCGTGCGAACTACCGAATGAATGCCATTGTGAAGCTTTATCTGTTAACCTTGCCAGCAAGACATTTGTTGAATGATTGGATGTAATGGATTCGTGGCCGATGTTTCCGTCAACGATGCAATCTATTACTGTAACGTTTGCACTTTGGTTTACGATTGCGCCCATGCTGCAATCGGTAAAGCGACAATTGCGCATCCATGAATTCGTGCAGCGTGCAAATGAAAAAAGATTAAAGCCACTGTCGTGTTTCCAGTTTTTATGATGCACAAATGTTTCTTTCCAGTTTCCTACAAAAGCAATGTCCTCAATGCCCACTTCATCTGCATGGGCAAATTTGGAAACGGTCCATCCGTATTTTGGATCTATCGCATATGCGATTGGTGCATGCAATGTGATCTTGTTTTTGTTAATGGCTGTTACCTGGTAATACACACAAACGTCTATTCCTTTTTCCACCAAATATTTCCAGTTGTTGTCAAGCTTATGTGGCGCGAGTTCAGCAGCAACAAGAGCCGGATCATTGTTTAGCATTTTCAAAACTATCCAATCGCCTGTTTTAAGATTCCCGGTTTCATCGACTGATATTTCCATGTCGCCAATAGCAGCCGGTGCAGTTATTTTTCCAATCTCTTTATCTTCTCCTTTTGCTGTTACGGTAAACATCGGCCTGCCGGTCCACATCTGTTTTGGATTTTGCGGCACCAATGCTTCTTTCATGAACAACTCTGTACCGCCCGGACCGGCGCCGCTACCTCTCAATATAATGTTGCTTCCTTTGGAAACAATTCCTTTTTCAAGCGTGCTGTCATCGTTGGTAATAAATCTTCCTTTCGGAAAAAACACAATGCCGGAGCCATTTTTATTTGCAGCATCTATCGCTGCTTGTATCGCTTTCCTGTCAGAAACCTCGTCGTCAGGTTTCGCCCCAAAATCAACTACATTAAAGACTTTGTAGTTCTGAACATCGGGCAATGCCTTTTCTCCGCAACGATATCCTGCGTAAGAAAAATCGGGCAGCAAAGATTTCGTCTTGTCTTTTTTATAGCTTTCAAACAGCTGAGAAGTTTGTGCCTGTTGTGCGAACGAGGACTTTGCAATAGCAGCCGTAAGAATTGTCAGAGCAATATTTTTAAGTCGCATGTGTGTTTGTTTTCTAATGGTTGATCTTTCAAAGAATCAATAATCTGAATTTATTTTTTTGCATTCGATTTATCACGATCCCGAATCAGAACAAGCGATGCAGCAAATCCATCTTTTAAAGAAAATCCTGCATTCATATCGTTGCCATTGTTGCTTATTGCTGCATTGGAAGAGTTGTCAACAACTTTCCACGCGCCATTTAACGAAAGACTAACCTGATAAACAGTAGATCGCCAACCGATAAGTGAATCATCTACGGCATTCAAATCAGGATTATTGATCGTTACGATAAGTGTATCACCTTTTTCCTTCACTCCTACCAATGCTTTGCCGGAAATACTTTTGATGTAGCCAATGTTCACTTTTTCATTCGCTTCGAAAAAGGCATAACCCGTCACATTATCCGGAATATATTTCACTGCATGCAGCGAATCTGTTTGGCTCAATACAGCAAATATTTTGTCGCCGGCCATGTTGTTTGCAAGCTTGCTCATTTGTTTTGGATCGGTGCCGGGCACCACTACAAAACGATAGCTTGTATTTGAAGGCGATGTACCATGTGTAATGTATGCCTTGCTGAAATTTCCGGCAACAACCGGCAAACCTGTTAACGATCTGTCCATTGGAGTTGCCTGTGTTCCCCGCTCTACGACAATGTTGCCGCCATTTTTCGGAACATAAAATCCTGTCGTTTGTCCGTTTACCAACCAAACGCCTTCGCTTGTTGTAGAAAACAATTGTTGATAATTGTCTGTTGAAATCGCATGATTGCTGTTTACATAAACAGAAGGATTTGATGAACCTGAAACTGCCTGAAACAAATTTGTTGCTGTTGTATCAGTTGCATTGGTGGAGCTTATGCCACTACCAAGACAAACAAAAATATTGCTGAACGAGAAAACTGACTTGTGAAATTTTAAGTTATTGGGCGTGTACTTGTTCCCTGCTTTTTCTATAAAATCTATTGCAAAAATACCATTGCTTCCAAGCGACAAGGCGCCTGCGAAACTGTTTTGATTGTACTCATCAGCACGTCCTTGTTTTGCCTGCAATTCTGCAAATGGAAGATGAACAGTGGTAGTGCCGGGAGCCATGTTCCAGTCCCAGCCGTTGCCGCCACGTGAAGGATAACCTGAAGCTGTGGTATCACCATTGTACATCACTTCCAATGAACCATAGCTTTGATAACGGCCATATCTATTTTGATTCACATAAATTTCAGTTCCCCATAAGCGATTGGTAAAGCCACGCATAACAGCGACCCAGTTGTCTTTGCGCTGCACACCCAACTGGCCGTAGTTGTACTGATAATACCCATCGAAGTTTTGTGCGGCTACAGGATATTTATGGCTGCTGAAAACATAGTTGTATAATGAAGCGAGTTCGGGATCATAAGTCATGGATTTTATATCGCCGCCAACCTCTACCATCTTCGCTAATTTATCAGCAGATATCGGGAAGCCTGAAAAAGGATTACGACCCGAAGCCGCATTTGCATAAATCACTCCGCCGGATGATTGAAGGAAAGCTGATTTGTAAAAAAACGCGATGTTCTTAAAAGCTTCTGCGCTTATTCTGTACACAGTTCCTTTCAGCGAATAAAGCCTTTCAGCATATGTACCCATTGCATACATGTAGCCCAAATAAAATGCATTGTGATGAAACGCGACGCCATCGGGCTTTATGCCATTTACACTGCCTTGTGTCGTTTGCGCAAACAGCCCCATGTAGCGGGAAATACATTTCAAATCACGCACCGATTCATTTGCAGAAGCATCCAATGCCGCCAGTTCAAACAAAAAATCGGAACGCAAATGCATGTAGTCTGTATTCGGATCAGCCTCTGTGTTTTTGTAAATCCTGTTGTAGCCAACGTGCCACTTCAACATCTTTACCACTTCTTTCTTTAACTCTTCCGGGTAAAGCGACATCGCTTGTAAAAAACCAGTTGGAAACTTAAGACTTTGCCCGTAGTGCCCAAGGTGCAGGAACAAAGGACCACCTTCTGCCAATCCCTGATCAAGCAGGTATTCTGTAAAAAGTATCAAATCAGTTTTTGCTTCATTATCGGACTGATGTATAGCCGCTTGCGCCAAATAGCCACAATAGGTAGAAAGCTGCACCATGGAATCTTCCTGGTCAAGTGAGCGCAAACCACGACCTGTAATGCTTCCATCGGCATTGCGATGGATGTTGCAGTTCTCCACAAAACGCTTTGCTGCAATTAAATCTTCTGCATTTACCGAAGGAATTTTTCGCAGATAAAATGCGTTTACTTTTTTTGCATCGTTCAATTCCTGCTCGGTTGCAGGAGTTACCTGCATGTTGGGCGCATGTAAATAATCATCGAGCATGTCGACCTGTCCCATTAAGTGCTGCTTATCAAGTTGCATGTGAGGGCCTGGTGCTCGCTCACCCACTGCACCGGTCATGGTGAATGCATCGAGGTAAAGAATGCTTGTAGCAGCTGGATTTGCGGGCTTATAGATGATCTCCATTTTTTCCAGCGCAAAACCCGGCAACTCTTTTTTGTTGTTATAGTCAAACTTATAGCTGCGGCGATAATCTCTCCATCCGGCATAATTCAATACCATGTGCCCTTCACGTTGAAGTTTGTCGCTCTTATCATAAAATCGAAACACCATTGTATCGTTGGTGATGTTACGACTATAAATAAAAAATTGGGCAACTCCTGTATTGCGGTTGTCAATATCTGTTGCAGAAATGTTGAGGTGATTTAAGATTAGTGTGGTGCCATTTTTTACAGCCCACTTCAGACTGGTTCCTCCATCCTTTAGGTGTTCGTTGCTTAAACTGAGAGGCGAACCAGTTGAAGAAACGTTCGAAGGAACTGCGGATTCGAAATCAAAATACTTTTGTTGAGCAACTCCGATCGTGTAAATAAATCCGGCTAACGAGATCAACAAATATTTCTTCATAAAGCATCGTTTCTTAAATGGCAAGATAACCCGATACTACAAATTATGGGAGTGAATTTGTCTCTTTATGGGGGGAAAATCGTGTGTTTAACGCATCGCTCCCTACGGGACATTGAATCCAATGCCGCTTCGCTTAGGATGATCCATCCGAATTAATGCTCTACGGGCATCATAGCCGCTTATCGAACTATTTCTATTGATATTGATGCTCTACGGGGAAGCCCTTGCCCGTAGGGCATCAATATCAATAGAAAATGTAACAGCTACTAAGGCATGTCCGTAGGACATTAATATGGTAACAGCATTTGAGGGGACACCATATTAAAGCCTGCGTGAAAACAATATTCCGCTAACCTTAACATGATGCCTGCATTCTTTGAAGAACGACATTGATTCGAGATCGCTACTCAAGCACTAAACTAACTGGCGCATAAGCCGGCAGATCCACAATGACCTTTCCCTGGTTAACAGCAAGTGTAGAGCCATTGGTTTGACCACGCAGATCAACCAATCGCGCCGACTTAAAGCGTGCATCCTTTGGTAACTGCACTGTTATTTTTCCGGAAGCACCTGCTTGTTCCCACAGTCTCAGTATTGTTCCATTACCATCGGGGTTGGCGCCAAAAGCCGTTACTGAAACGCCTTTCCGCGAAAGCGAGATGCCCACTTCAGCTGTCGGTAAATTGCCGGTGCGCAACTTTGAACCTGCTGCCAAAAGAGGAACTCTTGTTTCCATAGCGGGGGTAAACAAGGAGGATTCGGTATTGTATTTATCAAAGCTCCATACACGAACTTTTGCACTCATTCTCTGTCCATGTCCGATCCATGCAGGGAAATTTGTGCGCCAGTGATTATTGTACAGGTTCAAATAAATGTAAGGTTTGCGAGTACTGAACGTGCTGTCAAATTTATATTCTCCGGGTTCGCCAACACTTAGCATTGGCGCATCTGGTGAACAAATTCCTATTCCGCTGCCTGTAACGCTGTCATAAATTGCTGCGCCTGTGTTTACCCACCACATTCTATAATTGGCATTGGTAACATTCATGTCCTTTGCAGGATTCACGTTTCCTCCCAGCCTTCCCAGTTCAAAAGTTTGATTGTTGATTTTAAATGGCAGGCAGAGCCAGCCTGCTTCCGGCCATGAATCCGGTTGTTTTTGCCAGCTTAATTCTATGTCGGCAGTTGGTTCAAACCCGCTTAGTGTAAGCGACATGCTGACTTGTTGGGACTGTCCGCCGATTTCCATTGTTCCGGTTAAAATGGCTTTAATATCTATCGCTGATTGCACGATGGATATTTTCATATTCTTCGGAGCTGAAGACTGGTAAAGTTCCTGCTTAGGCATATCATAAGCAACGAAGGAAAATTTGTGTGCCACATACTGAGGATATAAAGAACGGCCAAGCCACTCGTTTAATTGATTGTAGCAATAGCGCTCATAAAAATATTCACCTAAACCATGTGGCGCATTTGCATCCACAAGCTCTTTGCCTGTTCGTTTATCAACGAGGCTTACTATGCTTCCTTTAGCTGAGTCTATTGTAGCTTTAAAGAACGGACTTTCAATTATACCTTGTTGTGCATTGAAGGAAAAGCTGGGCCCTTTAATTTCATCGTTTGAAGCCACAAAGGTTTTATATCCCATCGCCGGAATATCCTGTACATAGAAGCGACTGTATGGTTGCGCATCCTCTATTGCGTTGTACTCATGTGTTACAACTACAGATTCTTTTCCATCAGCAGATTTCAGTGAAGTAAATCTATTTCCCAAAAGCAATCTTGTGTCAAAGTAAATTTCGCCGCTTCTGGGCCATGCCAGCGGATTGTACACTGTGATATGATTGGCATCAATTTTTACATTGTCGGCAAGGGAGGCGATGGCATCTTTGTAAGGATTATCTACAAGCGTTTTTACTTTTTCTATATATGCAGCATGATCTTTCCACGAAGATTCCAACAGCTGATATTGCGGTGGTAGACCATTCGCCCATTGTTTTTTCCAATCATCTCCATATGGAACTTTGACATAATGTTGATTTGCCATGCCCCATGTATGTTCACTATACAACAAACTATTTTCATAAGCATCTGCTATTGCTTCGTGCATATCGGGACGATAGATGCCCCATATTTTTTCAAGCGTGTTAAGTTTGTCCAGTCCACCGATGGATGGTCTAATGTTTTGAGCAAGCTTAGTCGCTTCGGGCATTGACATGGTTCCGTGGATCCATGGATCACCAATATCGCTGCGAACAACGGGCAACTTGCTTAAGTCTTCTTTCAGAATCTGGTTTGCAAAATCATCCATTGATCCCACAATTGCTTTTATTCCCTGTTTCTCAAAGAACGCGATATCCTGTGCTACGGTTTCAGGACTTGGCGGGCCCTGGTTGTCGCCCGTCATGCTTATAAACAGCCAGGTTTTAAACGGCCAGCTTAAAGGAGGCAAAGCGCTGCTTCCATAGCCATTGTTGTACAACGTCAATAGTTTCGAACCATCGGGACCCTGCCACCAGAATAGGTCAGGCAGCCCGAAAGCCTTGTTCACTACAGGTCCGCCCATATGGTAAAATTTTACGCCAGCTTTCGTCAGCAATGTTGGTATGATCCAACTCTGGCCGGGCACGTCACTCATTTTTGCGCTGATTGGCAAAGCCAATTGATACTTGCGTGCTAGTGTGGAGCCAATATTTAAACCTCTTACAAGATCTTCCGGATCGGCGCTTTCTGTGTGCATGCTAAATGGAAGTGCATGCATTTTTAAATTGCCTTGCCTGAATGCAGCTTCTAATTTTTGCTTTCTTTCCGGAGCCTGACCATTCCACAATATTTGCTTCAACGGCCAACTGGAAACTGTCCACGCAAATTGATTGTCTTTGGATCTGCTTTTGTTTTTTTCAATAGCATCCAGTGCTTTGTCTGCCATGGAGGTGCGATAGTCGTGCACAACCTGCTGCACCGTTTCACTATAACCTATATCAAAATGCGTTTTGTAAACAATAATCACCTGCTTAAGATTAGGAGCTATTTTTTTAGCTGTGGCTTCGGATGCCATCACTTCTTTTCCGGGCAAGGTATTTCCGGCAGAATAGTTTTGCGCAGACGCAAATGTTATCGATCCCCAAAAGATCAATAAAAAGCAAAGGCCCTTTTTCTTAAATAGAATTTTCATGTGTATTTATTGTAACAGATTCAATGTTGTTTTGCTTAATACAGTTGAATGGTTTGTCTTCTTACATTATTCTTAATCGGCAATATCTCATTTAGCGAAGCAGGCTCACCGGACCTTTCATTCACTTTTCTTTCAACTAAGAAATGACTTTCAAATTTGCCGTGGGCAACGTATTGTATTGTTATTTGTTTGCCGCGATAAGGCATCAAATCATACATGGCCATGTTCCAGTCTGATGCTTTTGTGCTGCACATACCGCTTTTGGCATAGCCTGCAAAATTGTTAAGCTTCGCCTTTGATTGCTGTTTTGGCTGAATAACTTTGTCATCTATTGTAATTACAGGCAATTGCGGATATCCAATTAATAATAACTCACAGCGGCCCTGCGCATCACCTGGCACTGAGAGTTGTGTGACAACTTTATTTCCATTTGATTTTGTTGTAGAGAAAACAATTTCACTTTGCTCAACATTCTGTTTGGCATCAACACGTCCGGATTGCAATTCAAAAGCTAATGTGGAATAGCCGGGAACTTCAATTTCTATGTCACTACCGCTTTCAAAATTCACAGGATATTGTTCACGATAAGGGTAAACAACGTTCGCAACAAATGCAGTTTTGCGAGTTCCTGCAAATCCTGTTCTTTCATCAAACGGCACTTTCAACTTCTGCGTGTGTGCACTGGGATTGCGTGTCACTAAAACTCCTTTATCGCCATCCCAACCAATATAGCCATACACATTGCCTTCATCGGGACGTTGTCCAACAAAGAACATGTTGTTCAAAATCGATCTATGCTCCGTCGACCAATTGTGTATGGAAGCCAATGCTTTCCATCGTTCATCATTCATTGCGTTAAGTGTTATGTACCACTCTTGCAACAATGTACCGCGACCATAAAACATCAGCACGTAGTCCATCCATTCCTCCAACGAAATCGTCATATCATCGCCTCCTCTTTGTAAAACTCCATGCGTCATTAATCTTGAAACGGGAACCAGTGGGCGGTCGTTCTGGTTGCCAAACAAGCGCCACAGATAAGTATCTCTATCCGTTGTAGACATTGCTTTTAATGACAGTTCCGGCGTGTTTCCATTTTCACCATCATCACCGGCCAACATCCATAAGTAATCTGCATATTGCAGCCACCATGGCGACATCCAAACCCAGTTAGTAAGATTCTGCAGTATTTCAGGTTGTGCCTTACGCGTTGCCGTTAATATTTCGATGGCTGCATCAACATTCGCTTCGTGTCCATGACGATCTGTGGGCGGATGATTGTTTCCTTCCGCGATGTCGGAAAAATCATTGAAGTCATGTTTGTAATAAATTAAATCTGCCTTCTTTGCCAACTCAGGAACTCTTTTCAAAATAGCAGCTTTGTAGTTGGTGCCCGAAAGACTATAATAAGAATTGTATTTTCTGAAGTATAAATTAGGTGTCGCCTGTTCATAGCCATGGTCCTTACCCCATTTTATGTTGTTGTTATAACTGTTTAGTGACATCCACAATCCCAGCCTTGTACCGGCTTGTTTTAACTTGTTGCTTAACAAAACAAGATCGGTGTCACCCTTCGGGAAATATTTGCCAAGCGGTTGCCAGATACTATTTTTTTCCTGCCAGCCGTCATCCGGTATCATGCCATCCAGCTTGATTCCGTATTGATCAAGTACAGTTTTATATCGCAGAAATGCATTTACAAAATTGTCGCCACTCAGGTCCTTTGCACTTTGATCAAACCAGTTGTTGTAATTGAGAAACGGTCTGCTGGGCTTCCAAATGCCAGTCAGATATTGCATGAATGCAGACTTAATCGATTGTCCATTTTCATTGCATCCTATTACGCTCGACTTGCTGTTTATTTCATAACCATTGCCCGCCTTAACTGTGTAACCAGGAAAATGCATCAACCTTATCATCCCCTTAACCGCGTTGTGATCAACGTCTCTGCTTTCAAGATCAATGTAGCTGTAGTTACCGGTTGCGTCGTAGGTTCTGCTATAGTTCATGGGTGTGTTGCCGTCTGTATGACGACTATATCCTGCAGGATATTCCAAACCCACATACCAGCTATTGCCGATAAAAACGGGCTCTCCTCTGCCGCCGCCGCTTTGTTTTTCAGTCGCAACAAATCGTTCAACTTCGAGTCTGTCCACTGTTGCAGGCTTATCATAATGAAGCTGCATTTTTTTTCGAAGAAAAGGCTGGTTCTTTACTGCGTAGTAACAGATTGAAACCTGTTGCGGACATGCAGGATTGGTCAACGCAGTTTTTAGCGGCTTATAGTTGATCACTACCATTTGCGTGTCCGCTTTATTTGTAACAACAGGTTTTCCGGTCACGGTAAAATCTGAAATGGTAAGTCCCTTGTTTCCATTCATAGGCAAAATGTGAAACTCTTCACTCGTAACATGAATGCTATCCTTATTCTTTTTGTTTACCAAATCGGATGTTCGCCATACTTTTCCATCAAACTTTAATGTTCGAATGATTATTTCATTTCCAATGGTAATATTTTGCGCAACCAGAAAATCAGCAACAAATAAAAAGCATAGTACCGCGAAAGCCTTTTGCAGACTGTAACACAAGCTTCTTTTACTTTTTCTGAAAAAACTAAAATTCATTATTTACTATTTTAACGTCACATCAATTACGCCGGGGAGTTCTGTCCGCAGCGTAGATGGCACTATGATGACCAGCTTATCGCGATCTACTTTATAAACGAGTTTTTCTTTGCTGCCAAGCATGCAAACATTTTTAATCGTTGCCTTGACTTCCAACACCACTTCCTGATTTCTGGCGACAACCGCGTTGTCTTTTGCAAGCATAAAAAGGTAACGATGTTTGCCCGCCGCTGTTGCGGGAACAGTGGCTGATTCTGTGGAATCAATGGCGTTTGCGTTATCAATCGAAACACCATTCGCTTTCATCCATGATGCAATTTCTGAAAGACTTTTATACATCTCAGAGCTGAAAGCGCCATCTTTGTT
>Ga0318567_10000167_pt1 | contig 29909 bp, 27 predicted proteins | sample GRESIP088b5f20_FD_203691 | JGI IMG/M metagenome (GOLD analysis project Ga0318567, IMG submission 203691) | Tropical soil microbial communities from Luquillo Experimental Forest, Puerto Rico - GRE.SIPMG.088b5f20 | ecosystem: Environmental > Terrestrial > Soil > Tropical forest > Bulk soil...
AATTTCGTCCGTTGGAACCCGGTTACGGTATTACAATAGGTAATGCTTTACGCCGTATCCTGTTGTCTTCACTGGAAGGTTTCGCTATTACTTCCATCAAAATTGAAGGAATAGAACACGAGTATTCAACAATTCCGGGAGTTATTGATGATGTTACTAACATTATCCTGAATCTGAAACAAGTTCGTTTTAAACAAATTGTAGAAGATATAGAAAATGAAAAAGTGACTATCAATGTTTCAGGGACTACTTCATTCAAAGCAGGTGATATAGGTAAATATTTTACCGGATTCGAGGTTTTAAACCCGAAACTGGTTATTTGTGAGCTTGATCCTTCTGCCAGTTTCCAAATTGATATTACGGTTAACAAAGGTCGTGGTTATGCACCTTCGGAAGAAAACAAGACTCCTAACCAGGAGATTGGTGTTATTCCGATTGATGCTATTTTTACGCCAATTCGTAATGTGAAGTATTCTATCGAAAACTACCGTGTAGAACAAGTTACTGATTATGAAAAATTGGTATTGGAAATCACTACCGATGGTTCTATTCATCCGAAAGAAGCTTTAAAAGAATCAGCTAAGATTTTGATTCACCACTTTATGTTGTTCTCTGACGAAAAAATTTCGTTGGAAGTAACAGAAGGTGAAGGAAGCGATGAGTTTGATGAAGAAATCCTGCATATGCGTCAATTGCTTAAAACGAAATTAACTGATCTCGAACTTTCAGTTCGTGCCCTTAATTGTTTGAAAGCAGCCGATGTTGATACATTGGGTCAATTGGCCGGATATCACAAACATGATTTATTGAAGTTCCGCAACTTCGGTAAAAAATCGCTCACCGAGTTAGAAGAAAAATTAGAAAGCTTGAATCTGTCCTTCGGAATGGATATTGCCAAATATAAATTAGATAAAGAGTAAAGAGATGAGACATAATAAAAAATTCAACCACTTAGGCCGTACAACATCTCACAGAAAGGCAATGTTGTCTAATATGGCTTCTTCTCTTATTCAACATAAGAGAATAGCTACTACGCTGGCTAAAGCTAAAGCTTTGCAAGTGTATGTAGAACCGCTTTTGACAAAATCGAAAGAAGATACCACCCACTCACGTCGTATGGTATTCAGTCATTTGCAAAACAAAGAAATGGTAACTGAACTATTTCAAAATGTATCTGTGAAGATCGCTAACCGTCCAGGTGGATATACCCGTATTTTACGTACTGGTTTCCGTTTGGGTGATAATGCCGAAATGTGTATTATCGAGTTGGTTGATTACAACGAAAACATGTTGAAAGAAAAAGCTGCTAAGAAAGCTGCCCGTACTCGTCGTACAACTAAGAAAGCTGAAGCTGCTCCTGCTGCTGTTGAAGCTCCGGTTGCTACTGAAGAGGCTCCTGCTGCAGAATAATTAGTAGATCATATACTTTTGGAAAAAGAGGAATAAGCTTAGGCTTGTTCCTCTTTTTTTTTGTGTTTTAAGTTTAATTAACGCGACATTTAATTGAAAATTAAAGTATAGTTAATATATTTGGATCATTAAATTTCTTAAGTGCTTAGTCAATTGGTTATTTAGTCCTTTATTGAATGTGTTTGGCATCAATATGGTTATCGGGGATAGATGCTATTGATATTGCATAAAAAATTGCTCTTTCACATAGCATGCAGACGATGGTTGTTCTAAGCGGGATATTTCGCGCAGCTTGCAGGAGATGTCCGGCTACAGCAGGATGTTTCGCGCGGCTTGCAGGCAATGTCCGGCTACAGCAGGATGTTTCGCGCAGCTTGCAGGCAATGTCCGGTTACAACAGGACGTTTCACGCAGCTTGCAGGCAATGTCCGGTTACTGCAGGACGTTTCACGCAGTTTGCAGGTAATGTCCGGTTCAAGTCGGTGCATAGTGAGGGATTAATGCGAAGATTTTTTTTGAGTAAACTATATGTCTAATTAAAATTGAATGAATCATGAGAATTAATTTTTCACGTCTGACAACGGATACCTTGGCTGAATTGGCTAAACGGGTATTGGGTACTTCTGCGAAAGCAACTTATGTGGTAGTATTGAATCATCCTTTACTACTGGTTTTACAGAGTGTGTTTGATAAATATTTTGCGGTATTCGACCGGAAGGCTTATAGTGGCAAAGGAAAATTGGTTGGAGCAGCAGATTTGCTTCGCGACAACTATTTTAAAGGAATATTGAAGAGTCTGCTTGGACTTACTCAAATGGAGGGACTGGTGGCACATCAGGATGCGCTGGATTTGTATGACATTTTTGAAACACACGGATTGGATTTGTACCGGTACAGCTATGGCGACCAGTCAACACACATGGATAAATTGATTGCCGATTTGGATAAGCCGGAAAACCAGATTAAGCTGGAGCGCGTACACCTGACTGAGGCTTATAACCTGATGAAAGCGGCACACCAAAACTTTGAAGTGAATTTTGGGGATCAGACTGAGGCCAATGCCCAGTTGCATCAGATGGAATCGGCCTCATCGCTTCGTGGCAGCTTGGAAGTGGCTCTGCGCAATTACTTCAATACAGTTGAATCTATGAAAGATGTTGTCGGCTGGCAGGATCTTTACGGCGAAATTAATGAGCACGTGAAAGCGGCTAAAAATTCTTCGCAGTCGGCAAAAGATACCGATATACCCCCATCGGCTCCGGCTAAGTAATATATATCTTTACGTTTTGATGCAAAGCAGTATTGCCCCTTGGGGTAGTGCTGCTTTGTTGCGTTTTCCGGTCTTTCAACTTGTTGGTTTTGATTGATTTTTATGGGTGTGTACGTCGGGCAGGGCTATACGAGAATCGAATGTAGCCTATCTGCAAAAGGTAGCCTTCCATATATTGAAGCGGTACTTGCCCCAAAGAATTTGAATTGTATTTAAATGTTATCAATTTGGACCTGTTGATGGGAATGGATTACACAAAAAAGTAGTAAATGTGCATTTATTTTCAATATTATGCACAAATACAAAATAAATGTGTAATTTTGCACCGCTAAAATTGTAAATGTTTAATAAATTGAAAAAATGAATACCGGACTTCCTGTTACGGTATTTGAAACTAAACTAAAAAAATATCAGTATGATCAAAAGACTATCAGTTGCGTGTTTCGTTTTATTGGCTAGTGCCAATATGTTTGCAGGCGGGTTATTGACCAATACCAACCAAAGTGTGCATTTTTTGCGTGATCCGGCACGTGATGCTTCGACCGAGATTGACGCCGTTTATACTAACCCTGCCGGGTTGACATTCTTGTCGGATGGTTTCCACTTATCGCTCACGAACCAAAGTGTATTCCAAACCCGCACCATTACAGCTACTTTTGCTCCTTTTGCAGCAAATAATGCCGGTGATCCGACCAAAACTTATAAGGGAGAGGCCTCTGCTCCGGTTGTCCCCAGCTTTCAGTTTGCGTATAAAAAAGACCGCTACGTAATTTCGGCATCATTTGCTATTACAGGAGGAGGTGGAAAAGCCGTGTTCAATCATGGTTTACCCTCATTCGAAGCGCCTATTTCAATGATTCCGCTTTCGTTGTCGGCTAAAGGAGTGCCTACGAATTCGTATTCGGTAAACAGCTATATGGAAGGCCGCCAGTTTATTTATGGTCTGCAACTGAATGGTTCTTATAAATTCAACGATGCTTTATCGGGTGCCTTGGGCTTCCGGTTGAACATTGTAAACAATGGATACAAAGGACATTTGACAAATATCATGATTAACCCAACGCATCCAAGTTTGAATCCAACGGGTGCTTCCATGTCGGCTAATACGTTTTTTGCGAATGCTGCAACCGCAGCTCAAACTGCAGCAAACTCGCTGGCACCCATTGTGAATGCTGGTGCCGGTTCTACCACTATGGCTAATTTAGTTGCCGGAGGTGTAATAACTGCCGCCCAGCTGACCCAATTGAGTACTGGCTTGGGTGCAAACGTGTCATCGTTGACCGCTACTCAAGTGCAAACCATGTATAATACAGCAGCAGCTACTTATACTGCCAGTGCAAACGGGACGGCTGACAAATACCTGGATTGTACGCAAACAGGGTGGGGGGTAACGCCTATCGTAAGTTTGAATTACCATTATGCTGGTTTGAACCTGGCTGCTAAATATGAATTTAAGAGTACGCTGAATGTGCAAAACAACACTGTTGTTGATAATACCGGATTGTATGCAGATGGTGTAAATACTCCGCATGATATTCCTGCATTATTGACTGTGGGAGCTGAATACCAATTGTGTAAAAGTTGGAAAGTATCTGGTGGATACCATCATTTCTTCGATTCGGATGCCAAAATGGCTAACAACCGCCAACAATATATTAATGGTGGAATTAATGAGTATTTGTTTGGCTCGGAATATAAAATCAATGATACATTCTTAATTAGTGCCGGCGGACAGGTTACCCGTACGGGAGTGACCGATGCTTATCAGACCGATATGAGCTTTAGTTTGAATTCTTACTCGATCGGTTTTGGTGGAGCGATTAATATCACCCCTGATTTACGCCTGAATCTGGCTTATTTCTTTACCAATTATGAGAAGTGGAACAAAGCTTCGGCTAATTATAATGGAACAACATTGGCCGGCAGCGATACGTACGACCGTACTAACAAGGTGTTTGGCGTTGGGATAGATTATAAATTCTAACCGAAAAATAAACGTGGCTGCACACAGTCTCGCTATAAACGAAAAGGAATGAGCATGGCTTGTTCCTTTTCTGTTAGTATTCCGTTTTAATTTGCAGATTCGAATCAAATTATTTACTTTTGCTAAAAAATAGAATATGGCAGCATTTAAACGCATTTTATTGAAATTGAGCGGTGAATCGCTTATGGGTGATAAGCAATATGGCATCGATGAAAAGCGATTGGGTGAGTATGCTTCCCAAATAGCCGAAATCGCAGGTTTGGGAGTGCAAGTTGGCATCGTAATTGGTGGAGGGAATATCTTTCGCGGATTGAGCGGCACTTCAAAAGGCTTTGATCGTGTTCAGGGTGACCAAATGGGTATGCTGGCCACGGTTATCAATAGCTTGGCATTAAACTCGGCTTTGCAGGCGGCAGGAATTAAATCGCGTGTGCTTACTGCCATTCGCATGGAGCCGATAGGTGAGTTTTACAGCAAACAAAAAGCCATTGCCAGCCTGGAACAAGGCGAAGTAGTGATACTTTCGGCCGGAACCGGAAATCCATTCTTCACTACCGATACCGGATCTTCGCTTCGTGCTATCGAAATTGAAGCAGATGTGATGCTCAAAGGAACACGGGTTGATGGAATTTATACAGCCGATCCGGAAAAAGATAAAACAGCTACTAAGTTTGATGAGATCACGTACGACGAAATATATACCCGCAACCTGAAAGTGATGGACTTAACCGCCACTACCATGTGCAAAGAGAATAATATGCCAATTTATGTGTTTGATATGGATACGGTTGGTAATCTTAAGAGGGTGATGCTGGGAGAAAAAATTGGAACTTTGGTGAGAAATTAGAATCCACGCCCCCTAAAAGGGAGGAAAATATCAATAGAACGAAAAATTTTTTAAATAACAATCTCTTGTTTCCTTTTAGGGGCTAGGGGTAAAATATAGATATATTATGCAAGACATTAAACCAATTTTGACACACGCCGAGGATAGCATGGAAGCAACTGTGTTGTTTTTGGATGAAGCATTGGCTCATATCCGTGCCGGAAAAGCCAACATACGCATTTTGGATGGCGTGAAAATAGATTATTATGGTTCTCATACGCCAATTTCCAATGTAGCTACCATTACAACTCCGGATGCTAAAACCATTAGTGTTCAACCTTGGGAGAAAGCGTTGATTTCTGTTATTGAAAAAGCAATTTTGAATTCAGACGTGGGTATTACTCCGATGAACAATGGCGAAACTATCCGGTTAAGCATTCCTCCCCTTACCGAAGATCGTCGCCGTCAGTTGGCAAAACAATCAAAGGCAGAATGTGAAGATGCTAAAATTTCGGTACGTAATGCGCGTAGAGATGCAATTGAGCATTTGAAAAAGATGATAAAAGAGGGTCTTCCTGAAGATGTAGAAAAAGATGCGGAAGCCTCTGTTCAAAAGATTCACGACAAATTTATCAAACGCATTGATGATTTGTATGTAGCTAAAGAAAAAGAAATAATGACGGTGTAATTAGTTGAAAGTTGACAATTACAGTCTAAAGTTTCGAAATGTATCAGTCATCTCATGTTATTGAGGTGACTGACTTTTTTCAAGAATGTAAATTCCTCTTCGTGGTTAATCAATGGTAGGATTGGTAGTAAAGAATACAGGCAGTTGGTATCAGGTGAAAACTGATAACGGTGAATTATTTGAGTGCAAGATGAAAGGACATTTTCGCATGCAGGAAATTCGTAGTACCAATCCCATTGCTGTGGGCGATCATGTTGAATTTGAGAAGAATGCCGACGGGACTGCAATGATTCACGCTATTAATGACCGTCGGAATTATATTGTGCGCCGGTCGTCCAATCTGTCGAAACATTCGCAAATATTGGCTGCCAATCTCGATCTGGTTGCTTTGATCGTAACAATTAATTATCCAGAAACATCTACGGTTTTCATAGATCGATTTTTGGCTACGGCTGAAGCTTATAGGGTGCCGGCATGCATAGTATTCAATAAAATCGACCGCTATTCGGTTGATGAAAAAGAATACATGGATGGATTGGAGCATCTTTATGCATCATTGGATTATCCAGTCTTTAAAATTTCAGCATTGTTGTCGGAGAATATTGAGGGACTAACTTCGTTTTTGAGCGGAAAAACAACCCTTTTTTCTGGAAATTCGGGTGTAGGGAAGTCTACATTAATAAATGCAATTGCTCCACATTCTCTTGCTAAGACCGGTGAGATATCGTCATATCATAATAAAGGAATGCACACCACCACTTTTTCAGAAATGTTTGAATTACTTTCGGGCGGTCATATTATCGACACTCCGGGAATAAAAGGTTTTGGCACTATCGATATGGAAGAGGCTGAAATAGGGCACTACTTTAAGGAAATATTTGAATATTCGAAAGAATGTAAGTTCGCAAATTGCACGCATGTTCATGAACCGGGATGTGCTGTTTTGTATGCGCTTGAAAAGCAATTTATTAGTGTCTCCCGTTACCAAAGTTATCTAAGTGTAATGAAAGACTGTAATGAAGGAAAATATCGTTAAAATGAATATTTTTACATGAATTGCTATCAATTTATTGTAAAATCTGAGGGGAATACAAAAATATTAAATACATTTGCAGGAAAATAGCTATAATTAAAACTAAACGATTAATATAGAAGAAAATTATATATCATGGCACAACATCAAATAGACAGGTTAGACAAAAAGATTCTTCAGCTCATTTCGCAAGATGCCCGTATCCCATTTTTGGAAGTGGCTCGCGAGTGTAACGTTTCCGGGGCTGCAATACACCAACGCATTCAAAAACTTCGTAATACGGGAATTATCAAAGGTTCTGAATTTGTTGTAGATACGTATAAAGTAGGTTTCCAGACATGTGCATATATTGGAATCACGTTGAGTGACATTAAAATGTTTAATGCAGTGGTTGAGGAGTTGAAAAAAGTGCCTGAAGTGGTTGAGTGTCATTATGCAACTGGAAAATACTCGATGTTTGTGAAGATCTATGCGAAAGATAACCGTCATTTGTTGCAGATTATACTCGAACATTTGACGTTAATTCCCGGTATCGCCCATACCGAAACTTTCCAGATTTCGTTAGACGAAATTTTCCGCCGCCAGCTCTCTGTTTTTGAAATAGAATCGACGGTTGATGTAATTGATGAGGAATAATTCTCAGGTCAGGATATAAAATAAACGTCCAACAGATTTAATTCTGTTGGACGTTTATTTTTGTGTTTCAATGACGGCTTAATATCTGCTATGTGCCGAACGGATATATGAAACTGCCTGTGAATAAATAGGCTTTGTGAATTCGATAAATAGATCCTGCTCTGAGGGCGGAACTTGCGGTTCACGATTACACATTCTTTTTTGCTCATCATTTAAAGCTCTGTCATCGCCTTTGAAGTTTGCCCAGCTTGTATGCCATACATAAGTTCCTGTGAGGTTTTGCCGTTGAAGTTCCTGGTTGTTTTGAGCATCAATTATTCGCAAGCTAAGTACCCCACCTGAACTGATTTCGCGTCTGAAAGTCGTAAGTCGGGCTTTTACCGTGTTGTATGAATTGTATGTTTTCCCATCGACCTTGACTGTTCCAACAATGACGCTGTCGCGTTTCTGATCAGTTGTATTGGTGGATTCCCGCACATTCCCTACTGAAAAATCTTCAAAATTCAACACGATATATTGATGAGGAGTTTTCATGTTTTCTTTGCGCGCTTCTTCCGGAGTATAGTAACGGATAAACCGATTTTGCGAGTTCTGGCGAATTTCATTCAGCAGATTGCTGTAGAAGAAATCGGCTGAATATTGAAAATTGGCATTGGTATAAGGTTTCTGAACTATGACACGGAGCGTTGCGTAAAAACGCGCATCGCTCATCTTCTTTAATGCATCTTTGTAGCCGTTTACATACCGGTTAGCATTTTGGAAATACTGATAAGCTACTCTGGCTTGATCCAGTGTGCCAAAATTCAATGCTTTCGTCCCTAATTCGTAAGCCTGATCAGCTGCCATTTGTTTGGCCTTGCTTAATTCGCTAACGTACTCAGTAGGTTGTGGAATGAGTTCGTATGCCTTCGGGCAGCTGTAAATCTGATCAGCTAACTGATTTAATCTTTCGTATTGAAAAACCAAAATGTCATATTTGTCCGGTTGATTTGCCAAAAGAGCATTGTCAATTTCGCGAAGAGCTGTTTTTTTTGCTAAGGGATAAGCTGTCACAAGCACTGATTGCGACTTGCTGCTCTTTGGATTTGAACGCAAGCGGTCAATTGATTCCAGGCAGGCTTTGTAATAATCACCATGTTTATAGGATGTACTTCCTGTTGAACAGGCCGTTGCGATTATTACAATAAAGCATAGAAATAGAAACTGATTGACTTTTTTCATAATGATAATTCTTGTAATTATAAATTCAGGCTAACCGGGAAATCAACAGTCGGTTAACTACATTCGTTCAGGCACTTCAATTCCCAATAATCCCATGCCGGTTTTAATAACTGAAGCAATCGATTCTGAAAGAACAAGCCTGAATTGTTTCATCCCAGCATTTTCTTCTTTCAGAATGGTGAAATCGTGATAGAACTGATTGTATTCTTTTACTAAATCATAGATGTAGTTGGCTATCAGAGCCGGGCTAAACTCTTCACCTGCTTGGCGAACTACGGTTGGAAATTCGGTGAGAAGTTGAATCAGGTAGCTTTCCTTTTCTGAAATATCAAGTTGAGTGTCGTTCAATTTACTGAATTCAAGATTCAGTTCACTCGCCTTGCGCAATACGGATTTGATCCTAGCATGAGTATATTGAATAAATGGGCCAGTATTTCCGTTAAAATCGATAGATTCTTTTGGGTTGAAAGTCATATTTTTGCGTGGGTCGACTTTCAGTATAAAATATTTCAATGATCCTAAACCGACCATACGCACAATGTTTTCAATTTCTTCTGGCGTGCAATTGTCCAGTTTCCCTAGTTCTTGCGATGTTTCGCGAGCCGTTTCAATCATTTCTTCCATTAGGTCATCGGCATCAACAACAGTCCCTTCTCGACTTTTCATTTTACCTTCGGGAAGTTCTACCATTCCGTACGAGAAATGTACCAGGCTTTTTCCCCATTCAAATCCAAGTTTATCCAGCAAAATGGAAAGCACCTGAAAATGGTAGTTTTGTTCGTTTCCTACAACATAAACCATTTTATTGATTGGGTAGTCGTTGTAACGAAGCTTGGCAGTGCCAATATCCTGGGTCATGTAGACTGAGGTTCCATCGGCTCTTAGCAACAGCTTCTCGTCCAGTCCATCGCCGGTCAGATCGGCCCAAACAGATGTGTCGGGACGTTGATAAAATGCCTTTTCAGTTACACCGCGCTCTACTTCGGATTTTCCTGTAAGATATGTTTCTGATTCGTAGTAAATCTTATCAAAACTTACGCCCATTTGTTTATATGTTTTATCAAATCCGGCGTACACCCAGCCATTCATGGTTTCCCACAGTTGACGGACTTCAGCATTATTGTTTTCCCAGTCAAGAAGCATTTTTTGTGCCTCAAGGATAAGTGGAGCCGATTTTTTTGCTTCTTCCTCTGTTAAGCCTTTTTCCATGAGTTCTTTGATTTCGGCTTTGTAAGCTTTATCAAATATCACATAATATTTGCCAACCAAATGATCGCCTTTTAATCCCGAGCTGGCTGGAGTTTCGCCATTTCCAAAAAGTTTCCAGGCAAGCATTGATTTGCAAATATGGATACCACGATCGTTTACAATGTTGGTTTTTACGACTTTCCAGCCGTTGGCTTTTTGAATTTCGGCAATACTGTGTCCGAGTAAATTGTTGCGAATATGACCCAAGTGAAGTGGTTTGTTTGTATTTGGAGATGAGTATTCAATCATCATTAATTCTGCATCTTCTGTGGCTGGTTTAGTGCCAAAAGTACTGTCGGCATGAATAGCATTTAGGGTTTCAAGCCAGTAGCTTTTATTGATACTCAGATTTAGAAAGCCTTTTATGACGTTGTATTTTGAAACTACCGGATTATTTTGCAATAGATATTCACCGATTTCTTGCCCGGTTTGTTCCGGTGATTTGCGTGCGGCTTTCACAAAAGGGAAAATCACAACGGTAAGATCGCCTTCAAATTCTTTTTTTGTTTTTTGAAGTTGTATCTGATTTAACTCGGTTTCTAATCCGTAAAGTGTTTTTACGGCTGCTGATACTACAGTTCCGAGAATAGTTTCTAAATTCATAAATTAATCGTTATTTTGTTCGAAATGCAAAGATACGAAAATTAGTGATAAGTACTAAATTGATAATGTTGACAATCGACTCACCGGAAGTAAAATGAAAAACGCCTGTGTCTCATGTTGAAACCAGGCGTTTATAATGAAAATGCGGTTGGAAATTTAGAAAAATTTCCAACCAAGCGATATCACAAAGGTGTTAGCTTGTAAATTGTCGATTGTTACTGAACTCAGTTTTGTTTGATACATGTCTTTGATCAGGTTGTACCGGGCATCTAGCGTGAACATTAAAACATCAATTCCCACGCCGGCTTCCAGGCCTAACTGGGCAGCTTTTATGTCTTTGATTAATTGATCCTGCGTAATGGAACCACCAGAAGATAAATTGCTATAGTCTAAAGATGAACCTGCATTGAAGCGAAGTTTTGGTCCTGCAAATGCACGGAGATTGACTAATTTTAAATCTAATAATTTATAGCCTAATAACAATGGAACTTCCAGGGTGCTTATCTTCACTCGTTTGTCAAACTGTATGTTGTTGTTTTGAGCATCTTGGATTGTCATGCTGTAATTTTTCTTTCCCATGTCATATAGAAATTCCGGTTGAAAATAGAGCTTGTTGAATCCGAATCGTGCGAATACACCTGCCTGAAAGCCATTAGATAGGTCTGAATTGACCGAGTTTAGGTTGTATGTGCCCGAAGTAACAGATCCTAGGTTGTTTACCCCAAGAGAAGAAGTGTAACCGGCTTTTATCCCAAAATTAAACTGCGCAAAAGAGGCAGTGACGGAGAGCAGCAGAGCTGCTAAAATGATAATCTTTTTCATGTCCTTAATTTGTTTTTTTTGCAATAAAAAGTGTTTTGATCTTAGTGATGATTTTATAAAAACGTCGAATTAATTGATTTGTTATGATTCGCTTTAAATTAAAGGCTATTTCTGATTAGGTTGTTTATTTCTAGTGCTGCTAGCGAAAGCTTGGGATAAATCCGATTAGTTGAGCATAAATATTGGATTGAAAGACTAAAAAATACAAACTTAAGTGGCTATTTCTGATAGTCGAAGTTAAATTTATTATCTTTGTATCTGTTTTCAATAGGGTTTTGTTTTACAATCATTGAACCACTTTTAAAGTAAATATATGAAACGAGCTATTTTTCCGGGAACTTTTGACCCATTCACTATTGGTCATTATGGTATTGTGCAACGAGGATTATCTTTTTTTGATGAAATTGTGATTGGTGTTGGTTTTAATCAATCCAAGAAAACACTTTTTTCAATCGAAAAGAGACTGGATATTATTCAACAGGCTTTTAAAGATGAACCACGGGTAAAAGTGGCCTCTTACAATAGTCTGACAGTAGACTTTGCTCTTTCGGTTGATGCTAACTTTGTGCTAAGGGGACTGCGTTCGGTTGGCGATTTTGAATATGAGCGGACAATCGCTGATGCAAATAAAAAACTTACAGGGATAGAAACTGTTATACTCTTCACAGAGTCGGAATATTCGTTTATATCTTCTACCGTAACCCGTGATTTAATTGCGTTTGGAAAGGATATATCTTCATTTTTGCCTCCCAATGTGAAACTTTGATCCGGCTTGAAATATAAAGAAAGATTATTAAAATAAATTGTATGAAGAAAATAATCCAATTGGTGATTTTTGTTTTTTGTTTAAATACGGCGGTATCTGGAGCTTCTACCCCAGATCAACGTACATTTAGAATTAGTAAGAACCTAACTATCTTTAATTCCGTGTTTCGTGATCTCGATATATTTTATGTAGATACACTTAACTATGATAAAATGGTGAAAACTGCGATTGATAATATGCTCGAAAAGCTCGATCCTTATACTGTTTATTTGCCCGAGGAAGAAACTGATGATTTGACTTTTATGACTACAGGGGAATATGCCGGAATTGGAGCTGTAATTACAAAAAAAGATAAAGATGTTTGCATATCGGAACCATACGAAGGCAAACCGGCTCAAAGGAATGGTGTACGTGCCGGAGATATAATATTGCAAGTGGATGGCAAGGATGTGACCGGTTTGTCGGTGAACGACGTGAGCGCATTGTTGAAAGGAACTCCCAATACAACAATCAAACTTAAATTGAATAGGCCCGGTGAAAAGAAACCTCTTGAGATTTCCTTTTTACGTGAAAAGATTCAAATGAACCCAGTGGCATATTCTGCTATTATTTCAGATAAAGTAGGGTATGTTATGCTTAGTGAATTTACGGACAGGGCAGCCATTGAATTGAAAGATGCTATTTTAGAGTTGGTTAAACAGCACCAGATTGAATCGTTAGTGTTGGATATCAGGAATAATGGCGGTGGGTTGATTGATGAAGCAGTCAAAATTGTTGGGTATTTTGTGCCGAAAGGAACTGATGTAGTGACCACCAAAGGGAAAAATAAAGAAGCTGATCGAACCTATAAAACTCCGGCAGAACCAATATTTCCTCAGATGAAGCTAGTCGTATTGGCCAATCGTTCATCAGCCTCAGCCTCAGAAATCCTTGCCGGATCTATACAGGATTTGGATAGAGGTGTAATCGTTGGAGAACGGACTTTTGGAAAAGGATTGGTACAGAATATTCGCCCAATAAGTTATGGTGGACATTTAAAAGTTACTACAGCTAAATATTACATTCCTAGTGGACGTTGCATTCAGGCAATTGATTATAGTCATCGAAATGAAGACGGAAGTGTAGGGCATATTCCGGATAGCCTGACTTCGGAATTTAGAACGAAGAACGGTCGTAAAGTTCGGGATGGAGGTGGCATTGTGCCTGATACATTGACTAAAGATGATCGGAAGTTGAATATTGCTTATTATATTTTTGCTCAGAATCTGTATTTCGATTATGCAACTTTGTATGTGCAGAAGCACCCGAAAATTGCTAGTCCTGAAGAATTCAGTTTGTCAGATGGAGATTTTAAATCCTTTACAGATTATTTGCTGGAAAAGAAATTTACATATACTACTCAAACGGAAAAATATTATAAGGAATTACTTGAAATGGCCAAATATGAGGGACTTGATAAGCGTGCAAATGATGAATTTGCTGCGTTGAAAGCTAAACTGATGCCTGATGTTTCAAAGAGTATTGAAGAAAATAAAGCAGAAATAGCCGAATTGTTGAGTTTGGAAATCATTAAACGTTATTATTATCAAAAAGGAGAAATTCAGTATTCCCTCCGTACAGATAAAGATTTAAAAGCTGCAATTGAATTGCTGAAGCCGAGTGGAGGATATGGAAGGAAGTTGAAGCAATAAGGTTGTTGTTTCTTTAGGTGTTGAATCCGAACGATAAATGGGTTTTCTATTACGGATTAAAAGGTTTTTGGTTGAAAATGTGATAAATTTCAGCCAAGAACCTTTTTTATGTCGAGAATATTTCTATTTTTGCGATCTGAATGAAAAAGTCAACATTAGATTATTTGTATGAGAACGAATATTGTAGGTGAAAAAATCAGCATTTTATGTGCAGATAAAAACATGACGAATGAAGCGCTGGCAGAATGCTCAGGTTTAACTTTTTCTCAAATTGATTTGGTTCTGAGCAGTGATGCCGTACCCTCATTGGCGCCGTTGATTAAAATTGCGCGGGCATTAGGTGTGCGCTTAGGTACCTTTTTGGATGATAGTGCTGCATTAGGTCCTGTTATTCATCGTAAAGAAGAGGTTCAAAGCCCGGCTACTTTTTCCAGTCAACTTTCGAATGCCAATTCACATCTCGACTTCTTTTCTTTGGCTGCAAGCAAAGCTGGTCGCCACATGGAGCCATTTCTCATTGATATAAAGCCCTCCTCCGTTTATAATCCGATTTTATCTTCACACGAAGGTGAAGAGTTTATTTTTGTTCTTCAAGGCTCTGTGAGAATAGATTATGGGACGGAAACACAGGTTCTTTATAAAGGAGATAGTATTTATTACGATTCTATTGTGGATCATTTGGTGAGTGCTATAGATGATGAACCGGCCCAGATTGTAGCCGTTGTTTATACTCCAATTTAATCAGTGACTATGAAATTATTCGAAAGAACGTTGGGGGATTGGTTGGAGTATTGGGCTGTTACGACTCCCGATCATGAATATATTGTTTATTCTGATCGAAATTTGCGTTTTACTTGGTCGGAGTTTAACGATCGTGTTGATAATATGGCTAAAGGTTTGCTGTCAGTTGGAGTGAGAAAAGGTGCTCATGTAGGAATTTGGGCACAGAACGTACCTGATTGGCTGACCTTTTTGTATGCTTGTGCTAAATTAGGAGCGGTGGCTGTAACGGTGAATACCAATTACAAAGATCATGAGTTGGCTTTTGTTCTCGAAAATTCCGATATGCATACGCTTTGCATTACCGATGGAGTTCCGGGGAGTGATTACGTAGATATGGTTTATTCGTTGATTCCAGAACTGAAAACTTTGCAGCGTGGAAGATTGAAGAGTGAGAAGTTTCCGGAATTAAAGAATGTTGTATACATTGGTCAGGAAAAACATCGCGGAATGTATAATACGGCAGAACTATTACTGTTGGGAAGCAATCAGCAGGATGAAGAATTCTTGAACATAAAGCAATCGGTAGCTTGTTACGACGTGGTGAATATGCAATATACTTCTGGTACGACCGGATTTCCGAAAGGAGTGATGCTTTCTCATCATAATATTGCCAATAATGGTTATTTGACTGGTGAGCACATGAAATTCACTCAAACTGATAAACTGTGTGTTTGTGTCCCTTTATTTCACTGTTTTGGGGTGGTACTGGCAACGATGAATTGTTTGACGCATGGTTGTACGCAAGTGATGGTTGAAAGATTTGATCCGCTCATTACGCTAGCTTCAATTCACAAAGAGCGCTGTACAGCCGTTTATGGGGTGCCGACGATGTTTATAGCGGAGCTCAATCATCCTATGTTTGACTTATTTGACATGAGTTCCTTGCGTACTGGAATTATGGCTGGAGCTTTGTGTCCGATTGAACTCATGCGACAAGTGAGTGAAAAAATGTTTATGACAATTACCAGTGTTTACGGACTTACAGAAACTTCTCCGGGAATGACTCAGACTCGTTTGGAGGATTCTTTTGAAGTTCGTTGTACAACCGTGGGTAGTGATTATGAATTTACCGAAGTGGCGGTCATTGATCCTGAAACTGGGGAAGTCTGTCGTGATGGAGTACAAGGAGAAATGTGTTGCCGTGGATATAATGTGATGAAGGGTTATTATAAAAACTCTCAAGCTACAGCTGAGGTAATAGATCGAAATGGCTATTTGCATTCGGGGGATTTGGGAGTGAAAGATTCTGCAGGGAATTATCGTATAACAGGACGTATCAAGGATATGATTATTCGAGGTGGTGAGAACATATCTCCACGCGAAATCGAAGAGTTTCTCTATCATATGCCGGGCGTGAAAGATGTCCAAATTGTTGCAATTACGTCACCGCGTTATGGTGAGGATGTGGCTGCTTTTGTAATACCCCATGCTGGGTTTGATCTGGCTCTCGAAGATGTTCGTGATTTTTGTAAAGATAAAATTGCACGCTATAAGATTCCACGATATGTATTTTCTGTGACAGAATATCCTTTGACCGGTAGTGGCAAAATTCAAAAATTTAAACTTCGAGAAATGGCTTTGGAGTTATGTGAGAAGCAGGGTATTGAGATCATTTAGAAAAATGTTGCGTGTTAGTTACTAGTATATTAGGACAAACTTTCGACTGGTTTGAAAACTTGTTGGAAGTTTGTCTTTTTTTTTGTATAAAATTCTATAATTGAGGCTATAAATCCCCATTTAGAAGAAACTTTTGATGATTTGTCTTGTTAGGCTTTTATAAGAGTTGTATGATTATCTAGCTTTATGTCGTGTATATTTTTGCGTATCTGTTGATTGTGCGACAAAAAATATTTTGCTTAGTTAGTTCGTGGTTTTTCTAGTTTTCGTAATTGTTAAAAATAACTAGTGATATGGCCCGGGTGATTATACTGATTTTAATACATACTTTTGCCGACTTTTTTTTACAGGGAAGTAAATTGAGTCGGCTCAAAATGGAGAAGCTTCCGTATTTATTTGAGCATGTAGGAATTTATATATTAACGTTCCTCGTTTCAAGTCCATTGTTTCTTGGACTAAAACCAGTTCAGGCTCTGGCTTTTAGCTTGATTAATGGAGTTCTGCATTTTGGAGTGGATTTCATTTCGGGTAAATTGAAAATTAGATATGCTAATATAACTGATTATAGATATCTATTTGTTTTAGGTTTTGATCATACAACTCATTTGATAATTTTAATTCTCACCTATATTTTTCTCTTTCCGGATGCTATGTATTCTTCTTATGGATTAAGTTTTAATTAGGTGTAGTAAATTTCATGTAAATAAGATGAAGAAAGAGGGCGAATTTGCTCTCTTTTTTTTGATAAATAGTGAATTATTATTTTAGAAATAGTCTATTTTAAAATAATAGATATGCATAGTTAATTATGTCGATTTATTTTTCTATTTTTGCGACATCATGAAGCGACTTCGATTATTATATAAATATCTAATCCATTTTTTTACTGCTCGAAATACACGGGGACATGGAGTTCATTCCCCATTCGTTTTTCATTATGTGAATTTTGTGTTGGCCAACAAGGAATCTTATTATATATTCCCCAAAATAGAGTCATTAAGGCAGAATTTAATGCAAGACAAAAGGAATATAGAGGTAACTGATTTTGGAACAGGAAAAGATCGCACTCGGGGAGTTTCTGATATTACGATGCATTCTTTGAAGTCTGCAAAATATGGACAATTGTTATTTAGAACGGTTAATTATTTTAAGTCGAAAAATGTTCTCGAGTTAGGAACCTCTTTGGGAATAACTACATCATATTTAGCGTCATCGGCAAAAGATATTCAATGTGTAAGTTTAGAAGGCTGTCCTCATACGGCGGAAATAGCTCAGGAAAATTTTCGTAAATTGGGACTTGAAAATATAAGAGTTGAAGTAGGTGGTATTGATGATACATTACCTCGTGTTTTGAATAAATTAGAAAAGTTGGACCTAGTATTCTTAGATGCCAATCATCGATCAAGCTCTGTCTTGAATTATTTTAATCAATGTTTGTCGAAAATTACTGAAAACTCAGTAATGATAATTGATGATATATATTGGTCTGCCGATATGGAAGCAGCTTGGAAGGAAATAAAGAATCATTCTAAAGTGATGGCAACTATTGATTTGTTTCAAATCGGAATTATTTTTTTTAATCCCGATTTACACAAAAAGCATTATAAAATGCATTATTAGTTTTGCATAAAACCTGTATATATTCTACTATTTTTTATTGATAACTAACAATTAAAAAAAATGAAACTATATACCAAAACTGGAGACAAGGGGCAAACCGGATTAATTGGAGGTACGCGTGTCCCTAAAAACGATATACGAATTGAAGCGTATGGAACTGTGGATGAGCTAAACTCATTTATTGGGTTGTTGACTACATACCCAATTTCTGAAATTGATAGAAAATTTCTGCGATTAATTCAGAGTAATTTATTCTCGATAGGCTCATATTTAGCAACTGATACTTCGAAAGTGACATTAAATCAAGCATCTATTTTAAAGGATGATGCTATTGAATTAATAGAAGGTGAGATCGATCGTTTAGATGGAGTTTTGCCTCCTCTCAATTCTTTTGTATTGCCAGGTGGCTCGCAATCAGGCTCTTTGAGCCACGTTTGTCGAACAGTGTCGAGAAGGGTGGAACGAAGAATTTTTGAGATGAACGAATTTTATAGCGTTGACAACCATATATCTATGTATGTAAATCGTTTGTCCGATTATTTTTTTGCATTAGCAAGGTATCTGACGGTTCAAGAAGGTGTTGCAGAAATTTACTGGAAAACGCATGATTAATAAAAAAAATTCCTATTTTTGCACAAAAATAGAGAATTACGCCAGACTTATTTACTTAAAAAATTGAGCTGATTATGTATTGGACTTTGGAACTAGCGTCGAAAATTGAGGATGCGCCTTGGCCGGCCACTAAAGATGAATTAATTGACTACGCTATGCGCTCTGGCTCGCCACTGGAGGTTATTGAAAACTTGCAAGAAATAGAGGATGAAGGTGAAATCTACGAATGTATCGAAGATATTTGGCCTGATTATCCAAGTAAAGAGGACTTTTTTTTCAACGAAGAGGAATATTGATTAATTTAATATTACTAACCTTGCTATGTTTTGAAACAAATAGGTTAATATAAACAATTTTTTTGATGATTTGCAGTTTGATTAAAAGTGCTTGGAATTTTAATCAATAATGTGGATTAGGTTGTGAGAAAAATATCCTGAATCTTTATGAAAAAAGTAGTTTTTTGTTTTTGGTTATTACTTCTAAGTACAAGTTCTGCTTTTTCACAGTTTGATGCTCAATTGAGCCAATATATGTTTCATAATTCGTCATTTAATCCTGCAGCAGTAGGTGAGGGTGATATGATTCAAATAACAGGGCAACATCGTATTCAATGGCTGGGGATGCCAAACGGACCTCGAACGACGGTTTTTAGTATAAATTCTCCGCTTAAAATTGGGAATGTATTGCAAGGCATTGGAATAGAATTTCTAAATGATAAGGTTGGGTTATTTACGAATCAAAGTGCTCATTTGCAATATGCATTCAAGAAGAAGCTTGGATCTGGGGTCTTGAGTGTTGGTGCTGATTTAGGTTTTGTCAGTCTCGGATTTCATGGAGACAGTGTTCGTTCAATAAGTAGTGATTATCATGATATTTCGAGCGATCCTGAGATTCCTCAAACGAGTGTGGTTGGCATGAGTTTCGATATGAATTTAGGTGTTTTTTATTCAACACCTAAATATTACGCAGGGCTTTCATATTTACATATAAATGCTCCGACTGTGACTTGGGGTACTAAAACAGAATTTAAGCAAGTTGGTTCTTTGTTTCTTACGGGTGGATATAATTGGACTTTGCCAGATTCAAAATATGTGTTTAAGCCAAGTACATTGATTAAAACTGATATGAGTTCAGTCCAATGTGATTTATCTGCTCGAATGGAATTTAATAACAAATACTGGGGTGGATTATCATACAGATTTCAAGATGCTGTTGTTTTTTTAGCCGGTATCAATATCTCAAATGGGTTGTCTATAGGTTATTCATACGACCTTCCGACTTCCCAAATTATTACTGCAAGTTCGGGTTCACACGAAATTGTGTTAATGTATAGCTTTGAATATGTGTTTGGGAAAAAGCACAGTAAATATAAAAGTATTAGAATCTTATAGAAATAAGTGTTTTTTGAAAGAAAGCATTTGTAGAATGTTAGAATTTTTATTTCTAAAATAAATCACATAAGAATGAAAAAGAATCTGCCAATTATTGTACTGACTTTGTTGTTGGTTGCTTGTAACAAACCAGCAGGCGAAGTAACCGGTCTTGGAACCAAAGGTTCATTTGTGGAATCACAACCCTACGGAATGGTGTTCATTAAAAGAGGCTCGTTTATGATGGGGACAAATGATCAATCTGCCATTGGAGCGGTTAATGAGAAATCAATAAATGTTACAGTGGATGCATTCTGGATGGATGAAACTGAAATAACAAACGATAAATATAAACAATTCGTGTATTATGTGCGTGATTCTATTGCATTACGCTCACTTGTTTTGGCTGGAAAAGATGAGTTTCGCCAGAAGTTCAAGAATCAGACCGATGATGCAACCCCCGAAACAGCTCGTTTGAACTGGAAAGCAAAAATTCCATGGAATTCAAAAGATGAAGAAGTTAGAACTGTATTAGCTTCTTTGTATTACAATAATGACAATGGGCTGAGTGGAAGAAGACAAATTGATCCGGGAAAACTGCAGTATAAATATGAATGGATTAATTACGATCAGGCGGCCTTGCCAAGAAATAAATACAATGTCAATACAGGGGCTTATCCTGCTTCGGCTAAAGCACGTGTGGATACTTCTTATGTTGAAAATGGGGTAATTGTAAATAAAACAATTGAGAGGAAGCTCACAACAAGAAGAGATTTAATCTCAACCAGAATTGTAAATGTTTATCCGGATACAATTATGTGGTTACGTGATTTTCAGTATTCTTATAATGATCCTAAAATGCATATGTATTTTTCGCATCCGGGATTTGCCAACTATCCTGTAGTCGGTGTAACCTGGGAGCAAGCTCAAGCATTTTGCCAATGGAGAACTCGATTGTTTAATAACGTCAATACGATTGGAGGACAAGATTACCGTTTACCCACTGAGGCTGAATGGGAATATGCAGCACGTGGCGGACGTAAAATGGCTTTGTACCCTTGGGGTGGAAATTACGTACGTGATAAGAAAGGGTGTTTCTTGGCAAACTTTAAACCCATGCGAGGTAGTTATACCGATGACATGGGAGCTACAACTATGAAAGTTGCATCGTATCCACCCAATAATTTTGGACTGTATGATATGGCAGGTAATGTAGCTGAATGGACTTCGTCTGCGTACGATGTTTCAAATAGTTTAGTTGTATCGGATATGAATCCAAGTTTTCAATATAATGCAAAGAATAGTGATCCGGATGTTTTGAAACGTAAGATTATCAAAGGCGGATCGTGGAAAGACATTGCTTATTATCTGCAATGTGGTGTGAAAACCTATGAATATCAAAATGAAAGTCGTCCTTATATCGGTTTCCGTTGCGTACGTTCATATAATGGGGAATAATTAAATCTGTACTTAAAAAAATAATATATATGTCTGAAAATGTGTCGAAGTTTGATTTGTGGTGGAACTCGCCTGAAGTAAAACAAAAGGTTGGGGCAGCTTACAGTTTAGGTGCTTCAGTAGTAATTATTGGCGCTATGTTTAAAATTTTACATTTAACTGGAGCTGGGACTATGCTGGGGATTGGTATGTCTGTGGAAGCATTTTTGTTTGCCTTAGGTATCTTTGATAAACCTCATAAGGATTATGAATGGGATAAAATATATGATTTTGATGGAACTGGAACAGCTGTAAATGAGAACGCTGTGGCTGAAAAAGTAAATTTGGTATCTGCTTCTGTTCCAACAAGGGCTGTTGGGCTAAACTACTCAGAAACAATTAACGATGATGATGTCAAGAAATTAACTGAAGGTATTAAGAACTTGACTAATACAGCTCAACAATTTGCTAATTTATCGGATGCGATTGGTTCAACCGATCAATTTGTAAAGAACATAGATGAAGCTTCTCAGGTAACAGGAAAATTTATCAAAAACCAAGAGGCTCTTAATGGAGCAACAGGCTTGTTAGCTACGTCGTATCAAGGTATTTCTGATGGTATGGATACTGTAGAGAAACAAACCAGAGTATATGCAGGGAAAGTTGAAGACATAAATAAAAATTTGTCATCCATAAATTCAATTTATGAAATACAACTAAAAAATATACATGCTCAATCAGAAGGATTGACGCAACAAACTGAGCGTATAAGAATTGTGACAGATGAATTAAGTTTGGTTGCGAATGATATTACAAAGATGAAAACTGCAACTACGCTGGCTGCAGAGGAGACAGAAATTTTCAAAACAGGCACAGTGAAGTTAGCGAAACAGATAACTGACTTAAATCATGTGTATGGAAATATGTTAAATGCTTTGAGCAATTAATATGAACTTTTCTGATCTAAAATTTTATAAAGAAATTTTCTAATGAGTGGAGCAAAGAATTGTCCAGAGACGCCCAGACAAAAAATGATTGGTATGATGTATTTAGTGCTTACTGCAATGTTGGCATTGAATGTATCAAGTGAAATTTTAAATGGGTTTTCTATGGTTGATAATAGTTTACATAAAACCATTGAATCATCGGATGCTCGGAATAAAGCTTTGTATGCAGATTTTCAGGATTTGTATGACAAAAATCCGACTAAAGTCCGTGAATGGCTAGATAAAGCGAAGATTGTTAAGCAAAAATCTGATGATGTTTACAAATATATTGAAGACTTCAAAAAACAAATTGTAAAACTGGCTGATAGAGATGAGGCAAATGATAGTGCCTATGTAAATCAGATCAAGGCAAAGGATAATTTGGACAAGGCGGCAGAATATGGTTTAGTGAAGGGTAATGGAAAAATTCTACAGAAGAAAATTGAAGATTATCGTGATTTCCTAACTAAATTGTCAGTAAATAATCCTGCAAAACAAAAGCTGTATCAGTCTATTTTTTCAACAAAGAAAACAAAAGATGGAAAATCCTGGCAGATAGCTATTTTTGAGGGAATGCCGGTTTCAGCTGTTGTAACTATACTTACAAAGTATCAAAGTGATGTACGGGCTTCGGAAGCTGAAATAGTCCAGTATTTGAAAAGTCTGACAGATGCAATGGATTTCAGGGTAAATAAAATTACGGCTTTGGTTGTTCCTAATTCAAGATATGTTATACGTGGCGGGCGATATACTGCGCAAATCGTTCTTTCGGCAGTGGATTCAACGAAGGTTCCCGGATATTTTGTGGGATCTACTTCTATTAAGAATGGATTTTATGAAGTTAACTGTGGAAAATCGGGTTCATATACTTATTCCGGTCAAATATCTTTGCCGGGTAATGATGGATCAATAAGAAAATATCCATTTAAGAGCGATTATATTGTTGGTGATCCTTCAGCAACCTTATCGAATGAGGATTTGAACGTTGTATATCGGGGAATTGATAACAAGTTTGGTATTTCGGTTCCAGGTGTCGCAGCCGAGAATGTTTCTGTTCGTATAAATGGTGGCACTGTGCAAAAAGCTGGTGGTAAATATATTATTCGTCCAACGCAGGATGGTGAAATAAATATTGCTGTATATGCTAAGATTGATGGAAAAGATCTACCTATGGGTGGTGGAGCTTACAGGGTAAAATATATTCCTGATCCCAAATCATTTCTTCAATATACTGACGGAGGTGGTGTGACAAGGTTACTTCAGGATGGATCATTAACGAAAAAGACTTTAAAGAGTGGTGTTTCATTGATTGCCAGCTACGGTGCCGATGAATTAATTAAAGCTAACTTTACTGTAACTTCGTTCACTATGGTGACGATTTTTGGATCAGTAAGTACAAGTGGAGCCAGATTGAATGGTAAAATGCTGAGTGATATTGATAAAAGTGAGGGAGGGGATCTGATTACGTTTAAAAATATTAAAGCAGTAGGACCAGATGGTAAGGTCAGAAGCTTAGGATTAATACAAGTACAAATCTAGATACGTGAAATTGTAGAACAACTTAAGATATAAAGATATGAAAAAATATTTGATTGTTTCTTTGGTCATAATTCTTACGGCTATTCCAAGTGTGATTAAAGCACAACTTAATCAAGTGCCTTTTTTCGATGCTAAGGGGAATGTTAGGCTTCAAACGACAGAGATGGATGCTTTAGCAGATACTATTGCGAAGGTTTATCATCGGGCCGATGATATAGTTTGGTCGCGGGTCGTTTACCGGGTGATTGATATGCGCGAAAAACAAAATTATCAACTTTACTTTCCGATGCGTGCAAGCGAAGAATATCGCAGTTTGTTTCGCGTAATGCTTGATGCCATTTGTACCGGAGTTCCTGTTTATAAACGAAATGCAAGAGACCTTAAGCCGGAGTTTAATGATAGTACTAGGTTAGCAGGTGAGGAGTTGTCTAAAGCTTTTGCTTACGATAATTCGAATGAGAATAATTTGATTCAAGAAGATGCGGTTACAAAGGAGCTGAAGGTTAGTAACGACCAATATTATAATTATGTAAAGAATCAATTTAAGTTTTTGATTCAAGAAATTGTCTTTTTTGATAAGCATACATCCAGAATGTATACAAAGATATTGGCAATTGCCCCTTTATATGCTTTGCACCCGGATAATACTCAATCACAAAAGTCAATTAAATACTTCCAACAATCTGTTTTGTGTTGGTTTGCATTTGATGAGCTTCGTCCATATTTAGCTAAACAATATGTAATTCCAAACGGAAATGAAACACAACGATTGACTTATGATGAGTATTTTGCTCAGAAATTATATTCAAGCTATTTGCTTGGAGATAGTAACATGTTTAACCGTATGTTGTTAGATTATGTCGTTGATCCAATAAAAATCAAAAAAGAACAAGACCGTATTGAAACAGAATTGTTGAATTTTGAGCAAGATCTTTGGGAGTACTAAAGCAACAAGACACATTTAATTGTTCTAAATAATACATTTAAATATGAAAAAAGACGGCTTTTTGTCGTCTTTTTTTTATATTTAGATGATAAACTATTTAAAAGCAGTAATTTTGTGCTTATTTGCGAATAGCGAATAAAATAGATTCAGAACTGAAAAAAAGTACAATTATGAGGAATATAATTATTGCAGATAATCAGGATATTTCAAATGCCGGTTTACATTTTTTGTTTCAGAATATTGCCGGAGAAAAGGTTATTGAAGAAGCGGTGGATAAGAAGGAGCTAATTTCGCTGCTTCTTAAAGCTAAAGATTCGCTGGTTATACTTGATTATACTTTATTTGATTTTGAGAGTGTAAATGAATTACTTATTCTCCAATCAAGATTTGAAGAAGCAGACTGGATCTTGTTCTCAGATGAGTTGAGTGATGAGTTTTTACGAACATTGTTATACAATGCTCAATCTTTTAGCATCTTGATGAAAGATAGTTCGAAAGAAGAGATTTACAGTGCTTTGAAAGAAGCTATAAAGGGCAATCGATATATCTGTAATCATGTGAGTAATATATTACTTGATAATAACCGGAATTCCCAAAATCAGAGTCAAAGAAACCTGCTTACAGCTACAGAACAAGAAATCTTGAAGGAAATGGCTCTGGGAAAAACAACTAAAGAAATAGCAACAAAGAGACACGTGAGTGTGCACACAATTATGACCCACCGAAAGAATATATTTCGTAAAATTGAGGTGAATAATGTACACGAAGCAACTAAATACGCCATGCGAGCAGGAATTGTGGACATGGCAGAGTATTATATTTAAATTGTGCATGGCGATAAAATGCATGAATTACATTTAGAAAGAGAGTAAATTTAGAATGAATATAGCAACTTTATTATCCGGTGGCGTAGATAGCTCGGTGGTAGTACATCTGTTGAAAGAAGCAGGTTATACTCCTTCGCTATTCTATATAAAGATCGGGATGGACGACGACGAGTTACTGCATTGTACGTCGGAAGAAGACATAGAAATGGCATCGTTAATTGCACGTAAATACGGATGCAAGTTGGATGTAGTAGATTTACATAAAGATTATTGGGATAACGTTGTGGCATACACCATCGATAAGGTGAAACAGGGTTTGACTCCAAATCCAGATGTGATGTGCAATAAACTGATTAAGTTTGGTGTATTTGAAGAACGTGTCGGGAAGGAGTTTGATAAAACAGCTACAGGACATTATGCTACTACATTTGAGCAAGATGGTAAAGTATATCTTTCGACAGCCAAAGATCCGATAAAGGATCAGACAGATTTTTTGGCTCAAATTAATTCTTTACAAGTTTCAAAACTCATGTTTCCCATTGGTCATTTGATGAAGAATGAGGTGCGTGACATTGCGCTGGAGGCTGGATTGCCTAGTGCAAAACGGCAGGATAGCCAGGGAATTTGTTTTTTAGGGAAAGTGAATTATAATGATTTTATTAGGAGATATTTAGGCGAGAAGGAAGGTCCTATTGTGGAATTGGAAACGGGTAGAATTTTGGGCAAACACAAAGGTTATTGGTTTCATACGGTAGGGCAACGTAAAGGACTCGGACTTTCGGGTGGACCGTGGTATGTGATTAAGAAGGATGTTGCAGCTAATATTGTTTATGCTTCGAAAGGATTTGATGTGGAAGTGCAATATGGCAACGAGTTTTCTATGCGTGATTTTCACTTTATCACCGATAATCCATGGCAAAATCTCTACACGGAAATTGATGTAACATTCAAGATCAGGCATACACCCGATTTTACCATGGGGAAGATAATTAGAACTCCTAACGGCTACCGAATGCTGTCAAGCCAGAAGCTTCAGGGAATTGCCCCCGGGCAGTTTGGTGTAGTGTATGATGCAGAATCTAAGATTTGTATTGGAAGCGGGGAGATCATGTAATTAGATCACTTCGAAGTTGTAGTATTAATAGAATTTCATAAATCGATATGATAAAAAAAATAATTTTTTCTTTTCTGTTTCTTTGTTCTGTATTAGGTATGCAGGCCGAGATACTTAAGCCTGTGATGTGGAGTTTCTCGAAAAAACAAGTTTCAGAAGTTGAATTTGAACTCATTCTTACTGCCAATATCGATAATAACTGGCATATGTATTCACAATTTATTGGAGATGGTGGTCCTGTGCCAACCTCTTTTAAGTTCGTGCCTTCGCCAGATTATGAATTGGTAGGTAAAGTAACTGAAACTCCAAAGCCTAAAAAAGTTTATGAAAAGGTTTTTGCTATGGATGTTGCTTTCTTTGAAAAGCAAGCAGTTTTTACGCAGAAGGTAAAATTAAAATCAGCGGCTGCTAAAATCAAAGGAGCACTCACCTACATGGCTTGTGACAATAGTCAGTGCCTTCCGCCGGAAGACATGGATTTTTCGTTTGAGTTGAAAAGTGCCAAAGCTGAGGCAGCTGTTCCGGTTCAAACTGTCGGTAGTGATACTCCCAGAATTGCAGCTACTCAACAACCCGCAGCTAAGGATTCGGTAGTGTCAGGAGTAAAAGCAACAGCTATAACGAATATTGCAAGCGAAAAACCTACAGGAAAACAATCATTGTGGGCAATTTTTGTTTTGGGTGTTTTAGGTGGATTTGCAGCATTTTTAATGCCTTGTATCTTTCCTATGGTTCCGCTAACAGTGAGTTTTTTTACCAAGAAAGAGGTGTCGAAACGAAAGGGAGTACAGAATGCATTGATTTATGGATTGTCGATTATAGGCATTTATGTTGTGTTGGGATTACTCATCACGGTGATATTTGGTGCTGATGCGCTGAATGTCCTTTCGACCAATGGCATTTTCAATTTCTTCTTTTTCCTTTTATTGGTTGTTTTTGCTTTGTCGTTTTTAGGGGCATTTGAATTGGTACTGCCTGCTTCGTGGGTGAATAAGATGGATAGCAAATCGGATAAAGGTGGCTTGGTTGGCTTGTTTTTCATGGCTGCTACTCTTGCCCTGGTTTCCTTTTCGTGTACCGGTCCTATTATCGGAACGTTGCTGGTGCAGGCTGCTACCATGGGGCAATTGTTGGGCCCAGCAATTGGAATGTTTGGTTTTGCCATCGCATTGGCCATTCCGTTTGTGTTGTTTGCCATGTTCCCAGCGTGGATGAAGGCTATGCCGAAGTCTGGCGGATGGCTGAATACAGTTAAGGTGGTATTGGGTTTTCTGGAACTGGCTTTTGCGTTCAAATTCCTTTCAAATGTGGATTTGGCGTATCACTGGAATTGGTTCGACCGTGAAGTATTTCTTTCATTGTGGATAGTTATCTCTGCTTTATTGGGCATTTATTTGTTGGGCAAACTTAAACTGCCGAATGACAGTGAGGTGAAACATGTTTCTACTCCCCGGTTGATATTGGCTATTATTACTTTGTCATTTACTGTATATATGATTCCGGGACTTTGGGGGGCACCGTTGAAATCCATTTCCGCTTTTCTACCACCTATGAGCACGCAAGATTTTGTAGTGGGGGCTAATGTGCAAGGAGCTACTGTTGATCATAATTCGGGCACCCATAAATACAGCGAATTGTTTCATGCACCGCTTGGATTGGATGCGTTTTTCGATTATGAAGAAGGATTGGCCTATGCGAAGAAGGTAAATAAACCTATTTTTATTGATTTTACCGGACATGCTTGTGTGAATTGCCGTAAAATGGAAGCAGCAGTTTGGCCGGACAAAGAAGTACTGTCACGCTTGTTGAACGATTTTGTTGTGATTCAACTGTATGTGGATGATAAAACAGACTTGGTACCAGCCGAGCAAACCGTCTCGAAATCCAGTGGGAAAAAGATACAAACCATTGGTAATAAATGGAGCGACTTTCAGGCTTCGCGCTTTAACGCCAATTCGCAACCATTTTATGTGTTGCTTGATGCGAACGGAAATTTGCTTGTACAACCCAAAGGTGCCGATTATGATCCAAAATCATTTACCCAGTACCTGGACAGTGGACTAGAAGCTTTCAAGAAAGTGAAGCAATAAAATAATTGCTTTTGTTCTGTAACTGAATTTCATAAAAAAAGTAGCCTATTGCATTGTGCGGAAGGCTACTTTTTTTTAAGGATCCCAAATTGGCCGTATTCTAGAAATAAAAATAGGCTTTGCGGGAGTAACTCTTCCCAATTGATGTGGGTTCTAGCGAAGGTATTTTCTCGAGTGTGGATGTAAGCCACCGATGCGGCTCAATACCCGCTTGCAGGCAACTTCCCCGCTAGCGCGGACACAACGTTACGGATCCGAAACAGACCGTCGACGCGAGTAGAAGCATTGATTTTTTCCAAAATAGACCGTCGACACGTGTCGAAGCTCCGTCAAGTAGCAAAACAGACTGTCCACGCGCGTGGAAGCCCTGTCAAATCGCAAAACAAACCGTCCACGCGTGTGGAAGCCCTGTCGAATAACAAAACAGACTGTCCACGTGTGTGGAAGCTCCGTCAAGTCGCAAAACAGACCGTTCACGTGTGTGGAAGCCTTGTCGAATCGCAAAACAGACTGTTCACACGCGTGGACGATACAGTATTCCGAAAAAACAGCATTTTCACGCAGGTGGAAGCCACACACTGCGTCAGCGTGGGCGGAAGGCTACTTTTTGTTTGAACAAAACGAATTAAAATTCATAACTTTGCCGAATCACTACTGTCCGGTTATAAATCAAAGATAGTCAATTGATTATAATCACAAGTAGTTTCTGTTTTGTAAAGTTGTTTTATAAAAAGTTGATTTATAGGAGTTTTCTCAAAAACCGACAGACT
>Ga0318567_10000168_pt1 | contig 29892 bp, 23 predicted proteins | sample GRESIP088b5f20_FD_203691 | JGI IMG/M metagenome (GOLD analysis project Ga0318567, IMG submission 203691) | Tropical soil microbial communities from Luquillo Experimental Forest, Puerto Rico - GRE.SIPMG.088b5f20 | ecosystem: Environmental > Terrestrial > Soil > Tropical forest > Bulk soil...
ATAGAAAATATTATTTCACAAATAGATCTCAGCAAACCTGAAGGCGGACGCAACAAAGCAATTCTGGAAACGCTGTATAGTTGCGGCTTGCGCGTAAGTGAACTGGTAAACTTAACCATTAGCAACCTGCATTTAGATGTAGGATTTGTGAGGGTTATCGGAAAGGGTGACAAGGAAAGACTGGTTCCCATTGGCAGCGATGCTACAAAATTCATCAACATCTATCGCGATGAAATCCGCGTGCATATTCCCATAAAAAAGGACAATGAAGACGTATTGTTTCTCAACAGGCGCGGCGCAAAACTGACCCGCGTAATGATCTTTTTGATGATTAAAGATCTTGTAGCAAAAGCCGGTATCCATAAAACGATTTCACCGCATACATTTCGCCATTCATTTGCCACGCATCTTGTTGAGGGCGGGGCCGACCTTCGTGCCGTGCAGGAAATGCTGGGCCACGAAAGCATCACCACCACCGAGATTTACACGCACCTGGACCGGGAATTTTTGAGGGAAACGCTACACAAGTTCCACCCCGCGTTCCGGTAGGGGCGAATTGAATTCGCCCTGCTGAACCCCAACGCTGTTTGAATTGAAAATGGAAAATTGAAAGTTGAAAATGAGGCAGTTACAGTCAGTCATGCTCTATAGTCGAATCAAACAGGCATTGAAAATCATAAAAAATCATGAGCATCTTGATAATCTGCGTTCTATCGTTCCTAAACTTCACAAAAAATTTTCAAAAAAACTCTTTCATTATTTAAATTATATTATACTTTTGCGGCCTATAATTGTTCTTCTTAAAAAGACAGAATTGAACGATCAACTGCAACATATAAACTCTTCTTTGCCTGGCTTCCGACCGGAAAGCAACTGTGCGCCCAGACCGCGACGTGGTTGCTGATAGGACGAGCCATTAAAACCGGCCCCTATCAGTGGAAAAATCCCAACAGATGCACGTCGCACGTTTTTTGAACTATTTTTCATTGATTTAATTTTTACATAATTGGAAAATCAGGAAATAATTGTCCGGGTGGCAACACCTGCCGACAAAGGCTATTCGCAATTGATTACTGATGAAATGGAAGCTTCAGCCAAAGCCCGCGGAACGGGTATTGCTAAGCGTTCACCTGATTACATTGCGAAAAAAATGGAAGAAGGTAAGGCTGTTATTGCTTTAACCAAAGATGGCACCTGGGTGGGCTTTTGCTACATCGAAGAATGGAGCCATGGTAAGTTTGTGGCAAATTCAGGACTTATCGTTTCCCCGGCATTCAGAAAAAGCGGTGTTGCCAAATCTATCAAGCAAAGAATTTTTGCACTCTCAAGAGAAAAATACCCCGAATCAAAAATATTTGGTCTCACTACCGGTTTGGCTGTGATGAAAATCAACAGCGACCTGGGTTACGAGCCCGTTACGTATTCTGAACTTACGGATGATGAAGAGTTCTGGGCAGGTTGCAAAAGCTGCGTGAACTACGAAATTCTGATGAGCAAGGGCCGTAAGAACTGTATGTGTACAGCAATGCTCTACGATCCGAAAGATCATTACGAACCAGTAGAAACGGCGCAGGATTTCAAACAGCATTCAAAACTGTACGAACGTTTCATGCGCCTGAAACAATCCAAATTTCTTAAACCATTCCTGAAGAAAGAATCAAACGGTGGTGGAAGCGGATCTGGCAGCAGATCAATTTTCAGATCACTCTTTCATTTATAGTTTTTTGTTTCACGCGAAGTCGCAAAGGAGCAGAGGCGCAAAGGGTGCGTGGAATGAATACAAATTCGACATAGTTCTTAAGGAGATTAAGCAAAAAGGCATTCTTTGCCTCTTTGCTCCTTAGCGCCTTTGCGTGAAATGATAACAAAAATAAAATTCTAAGTCATGTCAAAAAAAGTTGTTCTTGGTTTTAGTGGAGGATTAGATACCACTTATTGTGTAAAATATCTGAGTGAAGATAAAGGTTACGAAGTGCACAGTGTGATTGTAAACACTGGAGGCTTTACCGAAGATGAATTGAAACACATAGAACAACACGCTTACAAGCTGGGTGTGACAACGCACACTACTGTTAACGCAGTTAAAGGTTATTACGATAACATAATCAAATACCTTGTATTTGGCAATGTACTTAAAAACAATACTTATCCGTTAAGCGTAAGCGCTGAAAGATTGAGCCAGGCATTGCACATTGCAGAGCATGCAAAAAAACTGAATGCAGATGCAGTTGCGCACGGGAGCACCGGCGCAGGGAATGACCAGGTTCGTTTCGATATGATCTTCCACATTAAGATCCCCGGTGTTGAAATTATTACTCCTATCCGCGACATGCGTCTTAGCCGTGAAGAAGAAATTTCTTACCTGAAAGCAAAGGGTGTGGAAATGAATTTTGAAAAAGCCGCATACTCTATCAATAAGGGTTTGTGGGGAACAAGTGTTGGCGGTAGAGAAACGCTTACTTCAAAAGGTATGTTGCCAGAATCTGCATGGCCAACTCAGGTAACAAAAAGCGGTGAAGAAGAAGTGAAACTTCATTTTGAAAAAGGTCAGCTGACTAAAGTAAACGATAAATCATTTGATCACCCCACTGAAGCGATCCAGCATTTGCAAAGCATTGCAGGTGGTTACGGCATTGGTCGTGATATTCACGTAGGCGACACCATCATAGGTATCAAAGGTCGTGTAGGTTTTGAAGCTGCTGCTCCAATGGTGATCCTGAAAGCTCACCACGCACTGGAAAAAAATGTGCTTACAAAATGGCAGTTGAACTGGAAAGATCAGTTGGCGCAATTCTACGGCAACTGGCTGCATGAAGGTCAAATCCTTGATCCGGTAATGCGCGACATCGAATCGTTCTTCGAACACTCGCAACAAAACGTAACCGGTGATGTGTATGTGCATTTGGCTCCGTATCGTTTTCAGGTGATCGGCATTGAGTCTCCTTACGATTTGATGAGCAGCAAGTTTGGTAAATACGGTGAAATGAACAATGGCTGGAGCGGTGAAGATGTAAGAGGTTTCTCTAAAATATTTGGCAACCAAACTGCAATCTGGCAGCAAGTGAATGATGAGAATAGGTAGTGAGTAATGAGTTCTGAGTTTTGAGTTGAAGCGAACGCCTGTGACCAAATACAAAATAGGTTAAGTTTAAACTTATTAAAATGCAGGATTATAGAAAGCTATTGGTTTGGCAAAAAGCTCATTCATTTACTGTGGAAGTTTACAATTTTTCTCAATCGTTTCCTAGGGAAGAATTGTTTGGATTAACGAATCAATTGAGAAGAGCTTCCAGTTCGATAGCTGCAAATATTGCAGAAGGCTGTGGAAGGTCGTCGAATAAAGAGCTTGCTCATTTTTTGAACATCAGTTTAGGTTCAACCAATGAAGTCGCCTATTTTGCGTTGCTGGCCAAAGATCTAAACTATTTGGAGCCTGTTAAATTCGATGACTTATTTGAACAGATAAACGAAATTAAAGGCATGTTAATAGCCTTAATCAATAAAGTAAGAAATAAAACTATTTGAGGAGTTGATTTAAAACCAACTCATAACTCAAAACTCATAACTCATAACATTATGATAAAAGTTGGAATCATAGGCGGAGCGGGCTACACGGGAGGCGAATTGATTCGTTTACTTATCAATCATCCTCAAGTAGAGATTCTTTACATAAACAGTAAAAGTAATGCTGGTAAACCAGTTTATTCAGTTCATCAAGATTTAGTTGGAGAAACTAAACTTGAGTTCACAGGTGCTTTAGACAAAAAAGCAGATGTTGTTTTCTTGTGTGTTGGCCATGGCGAAGCAAAGAAATTTGTAGATGAGAACGCTGAGTTTTTAAAAGGCAGCAAGATCATTGATCTTTCACAAGATTTTCGCTTGCATCACCACAATACTCGTCCAACCATCAACGGACAGGAAGTTGTGTATGGATTACCAGAGTTGAACAAAGACGAAATAAGAAAAGCTCAGCATATTGCAAACCCTGGTTGTTTCGCGACTGCTATACAGCTTGGATTGTTGCCCTTGGCACAAGCGAACCTGCTTGATGAAGTATATACAACAGGCATCACTGGCTCTACAGGAGCCGGACAAAGCCTTGCAGCAACTTCTCACTTTAGCTGGAGAGCAAATAATATACAGGCTTACAAAACGCTTAGCCATCAGCATTTAAAAGAGATTGGACAATCATTGAATCAACTGCAACCAGGCACTGAAATTGAATTAAGTTTCATTCCATGGCGCGGTGATTTTACAAGGGGCATTTTCGTGAGCTCGCAAATTCATTGCGAATTGAGCGAGGCCGCTTTGATTGAAATGTATGAAGAGTTCTATGCTGATGATCCTTTCACAATTGTAAGCAAAGAACCAATCTTCTTAAAGCAAGCTGTGAATACAAACAAGTGTGTGATTCAATTGGAGAAAGTAGGAAGCAAATTGGTTGTACACACGATCATCGATAACTTATTGAAAGGCGCATCAGGTCAGGCAGTTCAGAACATGAACCTCATGTTTGGTTTGGATGAATGCGCAGGGTTAAAGCTTAAGGCAAACTATTTTTAAATAGCACGCAGATGACACTGATTGGACTGATGACCGCAGATCAGTGCAAATCGGTCCAATCAGTGTCATCTGTGTGCAAATCAAACTACAACATGAAACTATTTGACGTCTATCCGCTTAATGACATTACGATAGCAAAGGCATTAGGATCCTCAGTTTGGGACGACAAAGGACAAGAATACCTTGATCTTTACGGTGGTCACGCTGTTATTTCAATAGGACACACAAATCCTCACTACGTTAAGCGAATAGAAGATCAATTACATAAGGTTGGGTTTTATTCTAACTCTATAAAAATTCCTTTGCAGGTGGAGCTTGCTGAAAAGCTTGGTAAAGTTTCCGGCAAGGAAGATTATCAATTGTTCCTTTGTAATTCCGGTGCTGAAGCAAATGAGAATGCTTTGAAACTGGCTTCGTTTTACAACGGAAGAAAAAAGATAGTAGCATTTACAAAGGCTTTTCACGGAAGAACATCATTAGCAGTAGCGACAACAGATAATCCTGCAATTGTAGCACCAGTAAACGCAACCTCAAATGTTTCCTTCCTTCCTTTCAACGATGTACAAGCATTAGAAGATCATTTCAAAAAAGAAGGCGATCAAATCAGCGCTGTAATTATTGAAGGTATCCAAGGCGTTGGTGGTATCAACGTAGCAAGCAACGAATTTTTACAAACGATCCGTCGTTTGTGTGATCAATACAATGCCGTGTTTATCGCGGATAGCGTGCAGTGTGGTTATGGAAGAAGTGGTAAGTTTTACTCGCAGGATTTTGCCGGTGTTAACGCTGACGTGTATTCAATGGCGAAAGGCATGGGAAATGGTTTTCCTGTGGCTGGTATTTCCATTGCTCCAAAATTGCATCCTAAATACGGCATGTTGGGAACAACATTCGGAGGAAATCATTTGGCTTGTGCTGCGGCATTAGCTGTTTTGGAAGTGATTGAACAAGACAACCTGATACAAAATGCAGAAAACATCGGTAATTATTTGATGACAGAATTGAAGAAATTACCAAAGATCAAAGAAGTAAGAGGTAGAGGTTTAATGATAGGCATTGATTTACCCGAAGAATTAAAAGACGTGAAGAAGAATCTATTGTTCAAACATAAAATTTTCACAGGCGAAGCAAAACCTTACGTGATAAGGCTTTTGCCAACTTTGAATATAGGCATGAAAGAAGCTGATCAGTTTTTGACTGCTCTGAAAGCAGAACTGCAATAAGCACACTGAAACGTTTGGAACTAGGATCATAAATTAAAAATAGAAGAAGCACAATTGATAGTATTTGATTTTGATAAGTTTCGTGAAAAAGATCAGTGTAAATCAGTCCAATCAGCGTCATCTGTGTGCTAAAAATAACAAAGAATGAAAAATTTCATCTCCGTTCACGATGTTACAGACATCAACGCTTTGGTAAAAAAAGCACTTGCTTTTAAAGCCAACCCTTTAATGTCGCAATCTCTTGGAAAGGATAAGCGCATAGGATTATTGTTTCTGAATCCAAGTTTGCGTACGCGCCTGAGCACACAGGTAGCTGCGAAGAATTTGGGCATGGAAGCCATTGTGTTTAACGTAGATAAAGAAGGCTGGGCACTTGAGTTTGAAGAAGGTGCCATCATGAGTGGCAACACAGTGGAGCACGTGAAAGATGCCGCGCCAATTCTTGGAAGTTATTTTGACATTCTTTGTATTCGTACATTCCCATCTTTGAAAAATAAGGAGGACGATTATAGCGAGTTGTACATCACACAGTTTATTAAATATGCAGGTGTGCCGGTAATTAGTTTGGAAAGTGCAACCTTGCATCCGCTACAATCTCTAACAGATATAATCACCATACAGGAAAGTTTGCAAGCACAAAAAATTACACGTAAGCCAAAGATCGTGCTTACATGGGCACCACACGTAAAGCCTTTGCCACAGTGCGTTGCAAACAGCTTTGCTCAATGGGTGAATGCCTGGGGCGAAGCTGATTTTGTGATCACGCATCCTGAAGATTACGAATTGGCTGAAGAATTTACAAAAGGTGCAACCATTACACACAATCAGGATGAAGCATTGAAAGATGCAGACTTCGTGTATGTAAAGAACTGGAGCACTTATAATGATTACGGTAAAATATATGAAAACGATCCGCGCTGGATGTTAGACAATGAAAAGATTGCGTTGACGAACAACGCGAAAGTAATGCATTGTTTGCCGGTTAGAAGAAACGTTGAACTAAGTGATGAAGTGTTAGATAGTCCAAACAGCATTGTTACACAAGAAGCTGCAAACCGCGTGTGGGCGGCGCAGGCTGTAATTGCAGAAATATTAGGAGCAAAAGCTTAGTGCATAATCGCACATCTCAAAACTAACGCTATGGAGAAATTGGTTGTAATAAAGATTGGTGGAAATATTATTGATGATGAAGCGAAGCTTTCATCATTCCTGAAAGACTTTGCAGCGATTGAAGGCAAGAAAATATTAGTTCATGGCGGCGGTAAATTAGCGACTAAGCTTGCAGCACAGCTTGGCGTTGAGCAACAAATGATCGACGGAAGAAGGATCACAGACGCAGAGACTTTGAAGATCGTGACAATGGTTTACGCCGGTGCCATCAATAAAAATATCGTTGCACAATTGCAAGCCAACAAATGCAATGCAATTGGTTTGAGTGGGGCAGATGGAAACGTTATCAAAGCACACAAAAGAGTTCACCCAACAATTGACTATGGTTTTGTCGGAGATGTGGATGAGGTGAACACTGTATTATTAAAGAGTTTATTGGAACAAAATATAGCAGTTGTACTGGCGCCGATCACACAAGATGGCAACGGACAACTACTGAACACAAATGCTGACACAATAGCGCAGGAAACTGCGAAAGCACTGAGTAGCATTTACAAAGTGGACCTGGTTTATTCATTTGAGAAAAGCGGAGTATTGCTTGATGCAAACGATGATAGTACGGTTATAAAAACCATCAATCCTGCATCATACAAAGAACTTAAGGAAAAGCAACTCATCTTCGCCGGAATGATTCCAAAACTTGACAACGCCTTTACAGCTTTAAACAGCGGCGTAACAAGAGTGATCATCGGCAAAGCTGAACAATTACATCACATTCTTAATGGCAATGCCGGAACAACAATTTTACATGAATAACTCAGTAGAACAATTATCGGAGAAAGCGATCGCCTTGTTAAAAGAACTGATCAGCACGCCATCATTTTCAAAAGAAGAAAATGACACTGCAGAATTGATAACACAGTTTTTTCAAGACAACAATGTGCCTTTCGCAAGAGTAGGAAACAATGTGTATGCAAAGAATTTGCACTACGATGTTTCAAAACCCTCAGTGTTATTAAACTCTCACCACGACACTGTTAAACCCAATAAGGGCTACACACTCGATCCGTTCACCCCTGTCGTAAAAGATGGAAAATTGTTTGGACTTGGCAGCAATGATGCAGGCGGATGTCTTGTGTCGCTAATGGCTACATTCCTTCATTTTTACAATAGAACAGATATCAACCACAACGTTGTTTTCGCAGCAAGCGCAGAAGAAGAGATCAGCGGTGTAAATGGTATTGAACTGGTGTTGCCTTACTTAGGAAACATCGACTTCGGTATTGTTGGCGAGCCGACCAAAATGGAAATGGCTGTTGCAGAACGCGGTTTGATGGTAATTGATTGTACAGCTCAAGGCCGTGCAGGGCACGCAGCAAGAAACGAAGGTGAGAACGCATTATACAAAGCACTCGAAGACATCGACTGGATACGCAATTATAAATTCGAAAAGGTAAGTGATCTGTTGGGTGAGTCCCGCATGACGGTTACGGTGATCGAAACAGAAAACAAACAACACAATGTAGTTCCTGCACAATGCAAATTTGTGATTGATGTGCGAGTGAATGAACTGTACACTTTTGAGGAGATACTGGACGCGTTGAAAAACAATTTGCAAAGCCAATACAAGCCTCGTACAACAAGAATGAAATCTACATCGATTTCGTTGGCACATCCTTTGGTGAAAGCTGGTATCGCATTGGGCAGAGGTTATTATGGTTCGCCAACAACTTCCGACAAAGCGTTAATGCCTTTTCCAACTTTGAAGATGGGCCCTGGTGATAGCGCAAGAAGTCATACTGCGGATGAATATATTTATCTCGATGAGATTAAAAACGGTATCGATCTTTATATTCAGTTAGTTGAGCAAGTAGTAAAGTAGTTGCCGGCTGTGCTGGCTTTACAAATAACCACTAAGATACTAAGGACACTAAGCCTCACTAGGAACAACGCTAAGTGAAACTTAGTGTCCTTAATGCCTTAGTGGTAAATATTTTAAACTAAGAACATAGACCATGAAACTCTGGCAAAAGAATGTGGCATCATTAAAAGAAGTTGAAACCTTTACCGTTGGTAAAGATCGTGAGTTTGACGTGATGATGGCTAAGCATGATGTGTTAGGAAATATTGCCCACGCAAAAATGCTCGCAACGATTGGTTTGCTTACAAATGAAGAGGCGAACGACTTAGTTGCCGAGTTGAAAAATATTTACAAAACCACTTCTCCTGATAGCGCGACGCCGTTTTCGATCCTTGAAAATATTGAAGACGTGCATTCGCAAATAGAATTTTTACTCACAGAAAAACTTGGTGACACCGGAAAAAAAATCCATTCTGCTCGGAGCAGAAACGACCAAGTCTTAGTTGACGTAAAATTGTACATGCGCGATGAACTGGAACAAGTAGTAAATACAATCGTTCCATTCTTCGAGTTGTTGATTAAACAAAGCGAGAAATACAAAAATGATTTGTTGCCGGGCTACACTCACCTGCAACTTGCAATGCCTTCTTCTTTCGGATTGTGGTTTGGTGCTTATGCAGAAGGACTTGTAGACGACATGAACGTGTTGAAAGCTGCATATGAAATCGTAAACAAAAATCCGCTTGGATCTGCGGCTGGTTACGGTTCATCATTTCCTATCAACAGAACGCTTACTACAAAGCTATTAGGTTTTGCAGATTTGAATTACAATGTTGTATACGCACAAATGGGCCGTGGCAAAGCAGAAAGAATCGTCGCAATGGCATTGGCGAATGTTGCCGATACATTGGTGAGATTGAGCATGGATGCATGTTTGTTCCTGAACCAGAATTTTGGTTTTGTAAGTTTCCCAGCGGAGCTTACAACGGGCAGCAGCATTATGCCGCACAAGAAGAATCCCGATGTTTTTGAATTGATCCGTTCGCATTGCAATAGAATAAAGGCTTTGCCAAACGAGATCATGATGATGACGACAAATCTTCCATCCGGTTATCACAGAGATCTGCAATTGCTGAAAGAACATTTGTTCGAGGCATTCAAAACATTGAAGGATTGTATTGAAATGGCAGGGTTGATGCTGAACAATATTGAAGTGAAGAAAGATATTCTTGCAGATGAAAAATACAAATTCCTGTTTAGCGTAGAAGAGGTGAACAAGCTTGTATTGCAGGGAATTCCATTTCGTGATGCGTATAAAAAAATAGGATTGGATATTGAGAACAATAATTATCAATATTCAACTCATGTGAATCACACACACGAAGGTAGCATTGGTAATTTATGCAACGAGCAGATAGAAAGAATGATGAAGGCACAGATTGCCTCATTTAATTTTGAAAGTGTCCACGCCGCCATAAATGATTTGTTGAAGTAATGTAGGGGCGAATTGAATTCGCCCTTTTTACACTCCGCTGGCACATCAAAAAAATCAACAATGCCGCGCTCTCGTAGAGACGCATTGCATGCGTCTCTGTTACACCCGCAACATGCCTGAACATTGTCGACCATGTCTTAGTCTCAGGAGACGCATCCAATGCGTCTCTACGGGCACGCGTAATGCATTACAATTCTGATGCATCAGGCACCAGCGCCCAACAATTAATATTTTCACAACATCCCATCTGCCCCAGCGGCACAACATTAGTGGCACAAAAAGGTTTAATAATCACGCTCCGTCCCAGTTAACTTTTCCCGGAAAACATTGTTATACCAAATAGAGAAAAGCACCACCAGGCAAATTTGTTTGGCATAATGATATTTATTAATGTTTAAAATATTAACATGCTGGAAGTAGGAACCAAAGCTCCGGATTTTGCATTGTTTACAACACCCGATCAACAGATCGAATTGAATCAGTTAAAAGGCAAAAGAGTAATCCTTGCTTTTTATCCTGCAGACTGGAGTCCGGTGTGTGGCGATCAAATGAGTTTATACAATGAAATGCTGAAATTTTTTCACAAACAAAATGCAGAGTTGGTTGGCATTTCGGTCGACAGTGCATGGTGCCATCTCGCTTTTAGCAAAGACAGGAATTTACATTTTCCACTACTCTCTGACTTCGAACCGAAAGGTGCTGTTTCGAAACTTTATGGCGCGTATGATGATAAAACGGGCGAGAGTAAACGTGCGCTTTATGTACTCGATGAAGAAGGTTATGTTCGATGGAAATATTTATCACCTGTTGGCGTAAACCCAGGAGCAGACGGCATTATGGATGCTCTTGATGAAATGAACAGTAAAAAATAAAAAGTTTATCTATGTCAAAGTTAAGACCTGAAGTTACCGGCAATGATCATTTTCAAGGCAATGCAAACGCACCGGTTGAGCTGGTTGAATATGGCGATTACCAGTGTCCGCATTGCGGTCGTGCCTATCCGATCATTCGGAAGATTCAACGGAAAATGGGAGATAACCTGAAATTTGTTTTCCGAAATTTTCCTTTGTCCGAAAGTCATCCCGATGCGAGAATGGCGGCCACTGCCGCCGAAGCTGCAGACGCGCAGGGCAAGTTCTGGGAAATGCACGACATCATTTTCGAAAATCAAAATAATTTGAATTACGAAGATCTGATGGGTTATGCAGAAGCACTCGGCCTCGACATGGACCAGTTTGAAAAAGATTTTAATAGCCGAAAATATTCCGATAGGGTAGACGAAGATTTTGAAAGCGGCCTTAGAAGTGGCGTAAACGGCACTCCCGGATTTTTTGTAAACGGAGAAAAATACAATGGCATCTGGGAAGATAAAGAGCTGTTGATTTTTTTAGAAAGCAAGGTGCATGCGCAGGTACATCATTAGGTAGAGACGGATGATAATCCGTCTCAGGTTAAAGACGGAGGTAATCCGTCTCAGGTTAAAGACAGAGGTAATCCGTCTCAGGTTAATCCGTCTCAGGTTGAAGACGGATTATCATCCGTCTCTACCTCTCCGGAATCGCGATCGTAAACACCGATCCCTGGCCGATTTCGCTGGTTGCGAAGATGTGTCCGTTGTGGCGCTCCATGATTTTTTTGCAGATAGATAAGCCGATGCCGGTTCCTTCAATTTCGTGGTAGCTGTGTAATCTTTTAAAGACTACGAAAATATCATCAGCATATTTTTTGTCGAAACCAATGCCGTTGTCTGTAATGAATATTTTGCAGTAGGATGATTTACCGTTTTTGCTTCCGTTCATTTCAAGATTGCAATGCGTTTGCGCATGAATGCGAATCAAAGGCGCTTCTTCTTTTTTTCTAAACTTCAACGCATTATTGATGACGTTATAAAACACACGCCGCATTAAAGAAGGAATGATCAATGCTGACGGCAGTTGATCAATAACAATATTTGCGTTGTTCTGCGTGATTTGCATTTCCAACTCACCAATCGCCTCTTTAACAACATTGTTCAGGTTGGCTTCAACAAAATCGTTATCATCCACATGATGACGCGAAAACTGCAACAGGTCATTTACCAATTGATGCATGCGGTCCGTTGAGAATTTTATTTTCCCAAGATATTTATCCATGTCTTCAGTGGAGCCTTTTTTCTGCAAAAGCAAATCACTGAACAGTTTTATTTTTCTAAGAGGCTCCTGCAAATCGTGCGAGGCTACATATGCAAAGCGGTCAAGCTCTTCATTGATGGACTTTAAATGAACGTTATTCTGCTGAAGTTCCATGTTCAATTGCATCACCTTTTGCTCAGATGCAAGACGCTCTTCAATTTCTCTTTGCAAGTATGCATTTGTACTCAAAAGTCTTTGTTCATGCGCAATAAGCTGTTGCGTTTTGCGGAACAGTTCTGCGAATAGGCCAACTTTAAGACGAAGTAATTCCGGGTTAACGGGCTTGTAAATAAAATCTACTGCGCCAAGTTTATACCCCTTGTAAATCGCTTCTTCTTCGTGACTATGTGCCGTGATAAATATGATAGGAATGTTCTTTAATTTGTCGCGCTGAAAAATCAAAGATGCTGTTTCCAATCCGTTCATGTCAGGCATTTGAACGTCCATTAAGATCAGGGAAAAATCATGTTGCGTAAGCAAAATTTTCAAGGCAGCTCTGCCTGAGTTTGCTTTTACAATAGTGTAATTTTCCCTTTCCAAAATTGTTTCTATGGAAAGCAGGTTATCCTCGCGGTCGTCTACAACTAATATTTTAATACCGGGTGTCAAGAGTTATAGTTGGTTTCTTTTTGTAAATATTATTAAGCGAATTGGAAAACATAAATTGTCTCCAGTCTATTAATTATCAGCAACAGCATTACTCTTACATTTTTTATGGCCCGATCTGCACTGCTACTATGAAACATCGTTCCGCCAGTTGGCGGACTCTTCAGCGGTTTGTTCTTTGTTGGGCAATACGAAGCGTGTGAACGATGATGCTCTATTAATGCTTACTTATACAACCAAACTCTCATCAGCGACAATAGCTGATCAATTTTTACTGGCTTGGTTATATAATCAGATGCGCCTGCTTCAATGCATTTCTCACGGTCACCCTTCATGGCTTTCGCAGTAACGGCTATGATCGGCAATGTGTTGTTCTTATGTTCGCGCCTTATTTTTTGTGTTGTTTCATAACCATCCATTTCCGGCATCATAATGTCCATCAATACAATATCGATATCATTGTTTTCGCTTAGAATGAGCATTGCTTCTTTTCCACTTTCTGCTGTAATTGTGTTGATATTGTACCGTTCGAATGCAGTAGTCAATGCAAACAGATTTCTTACGTCATCATCTACGACAAGGACTTTCTTGTTGGACAGTATATCTTTTTTCGAACGAAGGTCCTCTATCAGTTTTTGTTTTTCCGGCAAAAGGTCTTTGTGGTTGAGATGCAGCCACAGCACAGATTCCTCCAGCAAGACATCCAGCGTGTTTACATTTTTAAGCAGAACCTTATTGGCATATTGTTTAAGCTTTAGACGTTCTGACGGTGAAAAATCTTTTGCTGAATAAATAATTATTGGTGTTAGGTGTTCCTTGTTGATCGTGTTGATCTCAGTTACAAATTCAAGTCCGCCAATATCCGGAAGCATGTAGTCAACAATGATACAATCGTAAGAATTGTCTCTGATCAGCTCCAATGCCTGCATACCGCTTGATTCGATTTCGATATTCAGCAATTCGCCATTATCAAGTATTTTGGCGATTTGTGAAGAATCAAGCTCGTTGTCTTCTACAATGAGAACGCGTTTCTGTTTGCGCTCGTTATGATCTATAATGTCCTGGAACAAGACAGTCAGCACCTCTGCTTTAAGCGGTTTCAGGTTGAAACTTTTTGCACCGCGCTGCATTGCCAGCAATCTGTTCTCTTCACCTGAGATCAAATGCACGGGAATGTGTTTGAAGTTGATGTCGTTTTTGAAGAGATCGAGAATGCGCCAGCCGCTTGCATCAGGTAACTTCACGTCAAGCGTAACCGCTATTGGGCTGTATTTGTTTATTAGATCAAGTACATCGCCAAAGCTTGTTGCCACAATCACTTTGATATCCATTTCATGCGCCTTCTCCATCATGATCTTTGCGAAGCGGATATCGTCTTCAACAACCAACACTACTTTGTCCGCACTTGTAATGTTATTTCTGTCATCACCAATGTCATTGATGATTTCATTGAGGCCATCCAGATCTTTTGTCTCTGCAACTTTTATAGTTGGCACAGAGTGAATAGTTCCATCAATAGTTTCCGGTAATTTGTATTCGCTAACTGTGCGGCTTGTTTGTTTTTCTTTCTTGATTGTAGCAGGATTGTAATTGATAGGAAGGAAAAGCGTGAATGTACTTCCTGCACCTGCTTCACTTTCCAGTTCAATCGAACCACCCAACAAATCCGCCAAACCACGGCTGATAGAAAGTCCTAAGCCTGTACCGCCATACTTGCGGCTGGTAGAACCTTCGGCCTGTTGGAACGCTTCGAAGATGATGTTCTGTTTATCTTTTGATATACCGATACCGGTGTCTTTGATTTCAAATGCAACTACTCTGTCTGCATTGTCAAGACTTGGCATGATACCCGGTTTCCAGTTTTTCTTCGCATCGTAAATGCGCAGTTTAACTTCTCCTTTTTCCGTAAACTTAAATGCGTTTGATAGCAAGTTTTTAAGGATCTGGTTAAGACGTTGCGCATCCGTTTCAAGGCTCGCAGGAAGCTTTTCATCTATTTCAATACTGAATCGTAAATTTTTACTTTCAGAGATGTGCTTGAATGTCGTTTCCACGAACGATATGACTGCATTGAATCGCAGGTTGATGAAGTCTGTCGAAATATAACCGGATTCAATTTTTGAAAGGTCAAGAATATCGTTGATCAATTGAATAAGGTCATCACCACAACTGTGAATGGTTTTTGCGTAACGCACTTGTTTTTCATTCAAATTGCCTTCATGGTTTTCATACAGCTGCTGTGCGAGAATGAGCAATGAGTTAAGCGGCGTTCTCAACTCGTGCGACATGTTTGCGAGAAATTCTGATTTATATTTTGACGTAAGCTGTAACTGTTCTGCTTTTTCTTCCAGTGATTTTCTTGCTTCTTCCACCTCTTTGTTTTTCGCTTCCACTTCTTCTTTTTGTTTCACCAGCAAGTGTGCTTTATCCTGCAATTCTTCGTTCGTTCTTCTTAACTCATCAGTCAATGATTGTGATTGTTCCAACAGATCTTCCGTACGTGAGTTCGCTTCAATGGTGTTCAATACGATACCGATACTTTCTGTCAACTGGCTTAAGAAGTCAAGGTGCGTTTGGCTGAATGTATCGAAAGAGGCTAGCTCGATAACTGCCTTGATCTCTGTTTCAAACAAAACCGGCAACACGATCAAATTCACTGGATTTGCCTGTCCCAGTCCGGAACCAATTTTGCTATAGTTGTTAGGAACGTTTGTCAACAAAATTCTTTCTTTGTCAACGGCGCACTGGCCAACCAAGCCTTGTCCCAGATCGAACTCTCTTGATATGTTTACTTCATCGCCATAGGCATAAGCAGCGAAGAGTTTTAATTTTTGATTCTGTAAATTTTCATCCTGTTCCAATATGTAGAACATGCCTTTCTGCGCATTTACAACCTGTGCAAGTTCAGAAAGAATGCGTCGCGTTACAGTGTTCAGATCTTTTTGTCCCTGCAACATTTGCGTGAACTTCGCAAGGTTCGATTTCAACCAGTCTTGTTCCTGGTTACGCAATGTTGTTTGTTTCAGGTTCGCGATCATCTGGTTAATCGTATCTTTCAACTCTTCCACTTCTCCTTTTGCTTCCACACGAATCATTTGCGTAAGATCACCTTTCGTTACCGCAGAAGCTACCGCAGAGATCGCACGCACCTGAGTGGTTAAGTTTTCAGCAAGCTGGTTTACGTTTTCCGTAAGGTTCTTCCAAATGCCGGAAGCGCCCGGTACGCTTGACTGTCCGCCCAATCTACCTTCAACGCCCACTTCACGTGCAACGTTCGTTACCTGGTCGCCAAACACCGCGAGTGTATCAATCATTTCATTAATCGTATCTGTCAGCTGAGCAACTTCACCACGCGATACGATCGACAATTTTTGTTTCAGATTACCTGTTGCAACAGCTGTTACAACCTTCGCAATACCACGTACCTGGTTGGTAAGGTTGGAGGCCATCATGTTTACAGAGTCCGTCAAATCTTTCCATGTACCCGCTACGCCCTGTACTTCGGCCTGTCCACCCAGTTTTCCTTCTGTACCTACTTCACGCGCCACACGCGTTACTTCATAAGCAAATGAGTTCAACTGATCCACCATCGTGTTGATGGTATTTTTCAAATCGAAGATTTCACCTTTAACATCAATCGTTACTTTCTTCGACAAGTCACCGGAAGCCACGGCCTTGGTCACTTCTGCGATGTTACGCACTTGCGATGTAAGGTTACCCGTCATCTGGTTTACAGAGTCTGTCAAATCTTTCCATGTACCTGCAACGCCCGGTACGAAAGCCTGCCCACCAAGTTTACCATCTGTACCCACCTCCCGTGCCACACGCGTTACCTCGGAGGCAAACGCACGCAACTGATCCACCATCGTGTTCAGTGTTTCTTTCAGTTGTAAAATTTCACCACGCACATCTACTGTGATCTTTCGCGACATATCTCCATTCGCCACAGCAATCGCGACATCCGCAATGTTACGCACCTGGTCGGTAAGGTTGCCGGCCATTTGGTTCACGGAGTCTGTTAAGTCTTTCCATGTACCTCCAACGCCCGGTACGTTTGCTTGTCCACCAAGCTTACCTTCTGTACCTACTTCACGCGCCACACGGGTTACCTCAGATGCGAATGCACGCAACTGATCCACCATCGTGTTGATTGTATTTTTAAGTTCAAGAATTTCTCCTTTTACATCTACTTCAATTTTACGGGAAAGGTCACCATTCGCAACGGCTGTCGTTACTTCAGCGATGTTACGCACCTGCGATGTAAGGTTAGACGCCATGATGTTTACAGAGTCTGTCAAATCTTTCCAAAGTCCCTCAACACCTTTTACTTGTGCCTGTCCGCCGAGTCTACCTTCGGAACCAACTTCAAGTGCCACACGTGTTACCTCAGAGCCAAATGAGTTCAACTGGTCCACCATCGTGTTGATGGTGTTTTTCAACTCAAGAATTTCTCCTTTTACATCCACGGTAATTTTTCTAGACAGATCACCTTTCGCCACGGCCGTTGTTACCTCTGCGATGTTACGTACCTGCGCTGTAAGGTTCGATCCCATCAGGTTTACAGACTCTGTCAAGTCTTTCCATGTACCACCCACACCCTGTACTTTCGCCTGTCCGCCGAGTTTGCCTTCTGTACCAACTTCAAGCGCCACGCGGGTTACCTCAGATGCGAATGAGTTCAACTGATCCACCATCGTGTTGATGGTTTTCTTTAATTCAAGAATTTCACCTTCTACGTTTACTGTAATTTTTTTGGAAAGATCACCGTTCGCAACGGCTGTTGTTACTTCTGCGATGTTACGCACCTGTGCCGTAAGGTTAGAGGCCATCTGGTTTACAGAGTCGGTCAAATCTTTCCATGTACCACCAACGCCCTGCACTTTCGCTTGCCCGCCAAGCTTACCTTCTGTACCCACTTCAAGCGCCACACGTGTCACCTCAGATGCAAATGAGTTCAACTGATCAACCATCGTGTTGATGGTGTTTTTCAATTCCAAAATTTCTCCTTTTACATCCACGGTAATTTTTCTTGACAAGTCTCCATTTGCCACGGCTGTTGTTACCTCGGCGATGTTACGCACCTGCGCTGTAAGGTTTGATCCCATCTGGTTTACAGACTCTGTCAGGTCTTTCCAAACCCCACCAACACCTTTTACAGTTGCCTGTCCGCCAAGCTTTCCTTCCGATCCCACTTCACGGGCCATACGTGTTACCTCGGAAGAAAACGAGTTCAGCTGGTCCACCATCGTGTTGATCGTATTTTTCAACTCAAGGATTTCGCCCTTTACATCCACGGTAATTTTTCTTGACAAGTCACCGCGAGCCACGGCCGTTGTTACCTCGGCAATGTTACGCACCTGGCCCGTTAAGTTGGAGGCCATTTGGTTCACAGAATCCGTTAAGTCTTTCCATGTGCCGGCAACGCCTTTTACTTCAGCCTGTCCGCCGAGTTTACCATCTGTACCCACTTCACGCGCCACACGGGTAACCTCAGACGAAAATGAGTTCAACTGATCCACCATCGTGTTGATAGTGTTTTTCAATTCAAGTATTTCTCCTTCTACATCAACCGTAATTTTTTTGGATAGATCTCCTTTCGCCACGGCGGTAGTTACGTCCGCAATGTTACGCACCTGTGCCGTAAGATTACCTGCCATCTGGTTTACAGAATCGGTAAGATCTTTCCACACGCCCGCTACATCTTTTACTTTCGCTTGTCCGCCGAGCTTTCCTTCGGAACCTACTTCACGGGCAACACGTGTAACCTCCATTGAAAAGAGGTTCAACTGTTTTACCATTCCGTTTACTTCAGTGGCGATGCGTGCAAACTCGCCCTGGAGCCTGTGATTACCAATTTGCAGTGGCATTTCCTGCGACAAATTTCCTTTTGCCACAGAGCTGATAACGTGTGCAATTTCAATAGTGGGATGTACAAGATCAGAGATCAATGTATTAATAGAATCAACCGCTGTGTTCCATGAACCTCGCGCTGCACGTGGAAGTTCCACGCGGTGATTGAGCTTTCCTTCTTTACCGATGGTGTTTCTTGCGAGCAAAAGTTCCTCAACCAACAATTCGTTAAGTGAAAGAATTTCATTTACGGTATCGCAGATTTTTCCGTTTACACCTATTTTATCAACAGGCATCCTTACGCTGAAATTACCACCCTTTGCTTCGGAAAGTACTTGAAGTAATTGTCGTGTGTCTAACTCGTCACTCAGGAGATCATTATTGATTTTTGCAGTGCTTTTTTTCTTGCTGGCTGTACCGTTTGCCACAGGTGCTAAAGTTTCGGTTATTTCGTTGTCGGTTTGGTTAGCAGGATACTTTTTGCGAGTGCTCATTTTACAGTAGTTGTAACCAACTATGTTACAAATAAAAGGCCATAATTAAAGTTGTAACAACTGCTGCGTTGCGGAAATTTATTCTAAATATTTTTCATGTAATATTTCATCGCAGCAGGTGAAATAGTATCTTAGCACTCGCTTTGCATTACGACGGAAATTATGAAAGTACCTTTAAGCCAGCCCACACGATCCATACTTTTAGCGGAGGATGATGCCGATGATCAGGAGCTTTTATCCTGCGCACTTCGTGAGATAGATCCAGCGTTGGATATTGTCTGCATAACCAATGGACGAAAATTTGTTTCCTACCTGGAAGGTGTGCAAGATGCTCAGCTGCCTTCACTTATCATTCTCGATTACAATATTCCGGAACTTACTGGCGTCGAAATACTTACGATCATTAACGAGGATGACCGTTACACGGGTATTCCAAAAATTGTGTGGAGCACTTCCAAATCACCGGTTTTTAAAACGATGAGTTTCGATATGGGCGTGGTTGATTACATCATCAAACCAAACGACATTGCATCGTTTACTGAGATCGCCCGCCACATGCTTTCATTTATCAAATAGGAAAATCGTTTTTTCTTCCACAAAAAATTATTCTTTAGCGTTACATACCATCTTTGCAACAGATTGCAAGGGGAAAGTTTGGGAAATAAATTCCCCAAGTTGGGAAGGGCTCTAAGTATGAAGTATGAACTATGAATTATGAAGTATAAACTGTTTGTGTGGGTCTGGAACCTGAAGACTGCAGCGAAAAAAATAAACATTTTTTGTGTAGCGTCAACTAAATACTGTTGCATACAAGCGGTTCATACTTCATAGTTCATAGTTCATAATTCATCACGCTTCCGCTACCTTCTTAATCTCCACCAAAATGGGTTGCCAGCCTCCGGCAGAAACAGCTTCATTGTATCTTTTATCGCCATCGCCAACTTTGCTGTAGTCGCCTTGTGTAACGGTTAGCAATGTTGCGCCATTTTGCTGAATGAGTTCGTATGTTACAGTGAGATAATTTTCCGGAACATCGGCTATGCCTGAGTTTGGATCGATGGTGGTGTATTCCAAAAACTTATTTGGTTCAATATTGATAATGGTGCCTTTTACCGCAACCATTTCCTGTCCGTTGAAATTTCCTTTCCAAAGCAAAGGACTGCCTTGTTCCCAATCGGAAACAGTTTCACAGCCAAACATATACTTTTTGGTTTCTTCCGGTTTTGTTAGTGTATCCCAGACTTTAGAAGGTGAAGCATTAATAGTGATGTCGTTTTTTACGATTAATGGATTGCTCATGATGTTGTTTTTTCTGTTTTTGCAATGTTAGAGAGATTATAATCGGAAGGATTGCATTTTACGGATTATTTCTAACCGAAAATGGTGTAAGGCCAAACTTTTTCTTGAAAGCATTATTAAAATGTTGTGGCGTTGCATAGCCGAGCTCGTAAGAAATTTCTGCTGCTGTTTTCTTTGTGTCTCGCAAATATTGATGAGCAAGATGCAAACGTTGTTCCGCAAGATAACCAAACACTGTATTGTTGAAAGTTTCCTTAAAGCCGCGTTTCAACTTGTATTCGTTCAAACCAACCAGCCTGGAAATTTGCGAAAGGTTAGGAGGATCTGTTACCCGTTCATTGATGAGGTCGCGTACGGCAATGATCTTTTCTTTGTCGGCTTTGTTTTTTATGAACGGATCTTTTTTATTCGCAAGGTCATATGAATCTGCACAAAGCACCAGCAACTCGATGCATTTAGAAAGCATGAAGAGTTTCTTCAAATCGCCGCTGTAATTGCAGTTGATCACTTGTTGTATTACCTGCTGAATGGGAGAATCAATACTGCCCCAATTTTCGCTCAGCATCATGCTTTCATCATTCATGATCGCTTCTGCAAATCGCTTCAATGCATCCGTTGCATTTTGTGTGAAATTCACGAATACAGCCCTGGGAAATTGTACACCGAATGTTTCTACTTCTGCAGTTTTGTTTTGCACCGCAATGTCAAAATCTTTCGAGAACATGATATTGTGATGGCCGCCGATGAGATCGTATGTTTTGTTGAGTTGCTTGTAAGTAAAAACGTAATCGCCTTTCAATCCAAAATGCAGGCGAACCACATCTGAGTTTTGAGAACTTGCGGAAAAAAAGCTCCCCACTTCGGCGCTTGAAATGGAGTGTCCCATTTTGATGTCGTCAAATGTCCAGGTGGTAGAACGAATGATGCTATTGTCAATGACGCGTTCGAACTTTTCTTCCATGAGAAATATTGAAAGTCAAATTTACAAATAGCTGACTGAACTTAACAGGATGGCACACGGATGACGTGGATTAGATGGATTTACATGGATTTTTTAACGTTGAAATCGCTCATTCTTTGTGCGCTTTGCGTTTAAAATATGAGTTACGAAGAGTAAAGTAAAACACATGGAAACATATCAGTGAAAATCCGTCTAATTCGTGTAATCCGTGTGCTTATCTCTCATAAATACCACACATCGCCCGCAGACAATGTCAAATAAACAACATCACCTTCCTTGTAATGATTGGCAATCGTTTTTACGATAACAGATGTTCCTGGAATGTCGACAGAAAGTTCATGCAGGCTTCCTTCAAAGTTTACTTCTTTTACCGTGCCTTTGATGGTGTCGTTTGTTTCTTCGCCAACAATTTTAAAACTTTCAGGACGAATTAATAGATTGCTTCCTGCTAGAATAAATTTGCCGAAAATGCCTGCGTTGTCCGCCGGTATTAAGTTGTAGGAGCCGAAGAGTCCTGCTACATATTCACTAATGGGATGCCTGTAAATTTCTTGTGGTGTTCCTTGCTGTGCAATTTTTCCGTGTTTCAATACAATGATCTCGTCTGCCCATGAAAGTGTATCAAACGGATCGTGCGAGCAGATTATGCATGACGTTCCTAAATGTGCCTGTATATCTTTAATAACTTTTTTCAGCGTGTTTTTGTGAATGAGATCAAGATTGGAAAACGGTTCGTCGAGCAACAACAACCTGGGAGAGGAGATCAGCAATCTCGCCATTGCAATGCGTTGTTTCTCTCCGCCGGAAAGCTTGTCCGTTCTGCGTTTCAGGAGATGGCTTATTTCGCAGATTTCAAACAGTTTGTTGGCTTCTTCTTCCGGTAATTCATTTGCGTAAGACAATAATTCTTCTACTCTGTAATTGTTCAGCAATTCATAATGCTGGGAAAGATAAGCGATGCCTGCATGTCCGGGAATTAATTTTTCCGCAGGGCCCTCAACACGTGTGCCTTCAAAATAAACGTTGCCCTGGTCTGGTTGTGAAAGTCCTGCAATAGATTTCAGCAATGTACTTTTTCCTGATCCGGTTTCTCCTGCAATGGCAATGTTCTGCGTTTTGTTTTGCGAAAAACTAACACCATTCAAAACATCACTCGTTTCAATACGTTTGTAGATATCTGTTACTTGTAAAAAGCTCATCGATCAGGATTTGGAGGCGTGAAAGTACGAAGAAGTTGTTAGTTGTTGGTTGTTAGTTGTTAGGCTTTTGTGGCCGGTTGCCGGTAATCAGTAGCCAGTAGTTGTAATGCTGTCTCCATTTGACTTATCAAGTTGGTCTAATATTTAAAGACTATTGCACTTCAAACACCGGCCACTGGTAATTGGCAACCACCTCTAACAACTATCAACTAACAACCAACAACTCCTTATCTTGCACTATGAATTTTTCTGAACCAGAAATAAGAACGGTTAATGTAACGCGTTATGTGACGCCGCTGCGGGAAGGTGGTTCGCTGCCGGCCATTGCCGAGGCGGATGATGGGTTTAAGTACGTGCTTAAATTTCGCGGAGCGGGACAGGGAGTAAAGGCGCTTGTGGCAGAGTTGATTGGTGGGGAAATTGCAAGGGCGCTTGGATTAAAAATGCCTGAAATTGTTTTTGCGAATCTTGATACAGCATTCGGCCGGACAGAACCCGATGAAGAAATTCAGGACCTGTTGAAAGCAAGTGTGGGATTGAATCTTGCGATTCATTATTTGTCAGGTGCGATAACTTATGATCCGGTGGTAACGAAGCTTGATCCGTTGTTGGCTTCGCAAATTGTGTGGATGGATTGTTTGCTCACCAATGTTGATCGCACCGCCCGCAACACCAACATGTTGATGTGGCATCACGAACTTTGGTTGATCGATCATGGGGCCTCACTGTACTTTCATCATTCATGGAGCAATTGGGAAGACCAGGCAGTAAGGCCATTTGCAATGGTGAAAGATCATGTTTTGTTGCCGCAGGCAAGTGAGCTGGAGAAAGTAGATGAAAAGTTCAGTGAAATATTAACGAGTGATCGCATCCAGTCGCTCGTTGCTGTCGTGCCCGATGAATGGCTGACAGGTTATGGAGCAGACATGACACCGGAGGAAATTAAACAGGTGTATGTACAATTTTTAACAACGCGTATTGCACAATCCAACGTTTTTGTAAAAGAAGCACAGCATGCAAGAAAATCACTTATTTGAGTACGCCGTCATACGCGTAGTGCCTCGTGTAGAGCGTGAAGAATTTCTGAACGTTGGGATCGTGCTGTACTGTCGTAAACCGGTTTTTTTAGAAACAATTTATTCGCTCGACGAAGAACGCCTTCGTGCTCTTTATGCCGATATTGATATTGACCAATTGCGTGAGTATTTGAAAGCTTTTGCGCTCATTGCAGCAGGAGACGCGAATGGAGGCCCGATCGCAAAACTCGATGCAGCGTCACGTTTCCGCTGGCTGACAGCGACGCGCAGTACTATTATTCAGACATCTAAAGTGCATCCGGGTTTTTGTGCGGAGCCACGGAAGACGGCGAAGAAATTGTTTGAAGAGTTTGTGGGATAACGCCTCGAATATTTACCACTAAGGCACTAAGGACACTAAGTCTCACTAAGTGTTGTTTAAATTTAGACCTCTCTTCGTGAGACTTTGGTCCTTAGTGCCTTAATGGTGAAAAAAATTAACTTACTCCGCGCATGCAACTCAAATCTCTATAAACCTTTGGTGTAATGCCTTCTACTTTCTTAAACAATCTCACAAAATAATTTACATCGGAAAAGCCGCAGCGGTAGCTTATTTCAGTAATGGTGTGACCTCCGTAACCCAACAACTGTTTCGCGAGTTTTATTCTTTCGCTGTTAATGTAGTCAAGTGGCGTTATACCAAACTGCTGACGGAACCATTTAAAGAAATCATTGCGACTCATATACGCTTTGCGGCTGAGCGTGTCGACCGCAATTTTCCCCGTTAGATTTTCGTGAATATAATTAAGAATAAAATGAAGCCTTGTGCGATTGGTTATTTCGGAAGCCTCGCTGGCAGTTTGCACTAGGTGCTGACTTTGCACAAGTCTTATGAGTAACTCTTTAAGATTGAGATCTGCATAAATATTCTTAGCCATGTCGCTACTGGTGCAAATGCGGATCAGTTTGTTAATGATATCGGTGATCTCAGTATCATTGTTGAAATGATATTGATTGAACTGCAGTTTCCAGTTGTGCTCAATATCTGGATCACTGTTGTAGTGGTGGTTCAAATAGCCCAGCGTTTCATTGATGTATTTGGAATCTACTGCCAGTGCTACACATTGAGTAGGATTGGTTATTGACGCTTCCGGAAAATCTATTACCATGGGTTCGTTTCCCGGAGCAATCACCGTTTCTCCCGGTAAGTAGGTAAACTCGGGCTTTTCAAAAAGATGCATGATCTTTTTTCCCCGCACCATGCTGGTAATTACAAAATCGTTGAACGTGAGTGGTACACGGTAGGTTTCCTGGTAGCTTTCGAAGATGTTCAGCTCGCAGTTGTTAAGATTGAACACGCGCCTATTCTCCACCAGTGTTTGCAGCTGTTTGGGGGGAGTAAGACCGATACTATTCAGGTAATTACGAATGGGCACAACCGAACGTTTTTGCTTCCATCAAAATACTAAAAAATAATTCAAGACTAAAAAAGTAAAGTACGATTGTGCTATAAAAAAGTACTAAAGTGCAGCACGGCGGAAAAGTATTTTTAGAAGTTAGCAGTATCATCCAAGAAATCCCGATAATAGTGGTGAGTGGGTAGTGATGGCTGCGTTGGATACTTCGATAATGTTTTCTATTGATGAAAAGTCTTTATAAAAAAGAGTAAGAGAAATTGCGAAAGATATTGATAAAGCAATTGTAAAAACCCGCTGAACAAACGCCAGCAAGCATTATGTGGCTGATGGAACGCTTCGGTCACATTTTGCCGAAAGGCGCATAAAACGTTGGACGGGTAGATTCGTAACTACTTTTAAAAAACAACCGGGGAAACAATAGCAATAGCCTTTGACACATTGTATGGACTGGGCACTGGTGTTTGAATAATCGATGTACATGAATTCAAGTGCCCAGCGTCATACAGGTCGGGTGTGTTTGCGGCAACTGTTATCACGCACATCCTGTTCATGCAAGTTTTGGCGGTATAAAAAATCGGGTTTCGGACGCGGGACCCACAAAAGATGTTGAATCGTTACAGGCGAAGCACGATGATGTTGATTTCCTATGGCGGGGATAAATTAGGATTTTTCCAAGTAATGAACAGGTGTCGGATAATGGGGAGCGGTGGCGAAAGCCGCTGCTCTTTCTTTTTTGATTTAAAAAGTGATTTTGATTCCAGGTGTGGTGTCCAGCGTGTTTGCCTCTGATACTGCAAAAAGTATGGCTGCGAAATTTGCACAAGCTTACTCATTTACCGTCACACCAATGATCACTCCAAAATCGCCATCTGTTTGAATCCAGTTCTTTTCAGGAAGGTAAGTTCGTGAAACAAATCCATCAAGGTACAACGCATTCTTACAACCGAGGCTCTTAAAATAATTTGCAAAATCATACAGGTTTATTTCCTTCTTAGACATTGCGAAAACTATTTTGTTATCGGGCAAAATGCCGACGCCGTTTCGCACATTTACATTGGCAGATCCCTGTTTAAAGGATGGATGAATTTGACCGTCTACAACGAGCATTGGGCCCGACTGAGTTGCAAAACTTATTTCCCTTGTGTTCGAAAAATCTGAAGTGATGCAAACGTTTGGAACGTGTTTATTAGTGAGGTAAAATATTCCGTTGGGCTTGAGATAGAAATTTCCTTCTGCCGATGCGTTGTTGATGGGCACTACAGTTTTACCATTCTGTATAAATAATCCTAGTGGCGTATGATCTTCTTTGTACATGCCGCCGTTCATTGCAAACAGAAGTTTTCTATGATGACCGGATAACCAGTTTTTTAAATTTTGTATGCTTCCAAACGTTTTGTTGCTGCTGTCTTTCCAATAGAATTCAATACGCTGTTTTTTCGGATCAACAGTGTAAGTAATAAATTGCTCATCATTGTCTCGCCTGGTAAAAGCAAGTGCGGCAATAAGTATAAAGCAAATGCAAACTGTAGTAAATGCCAATCGTTTGTAAATGTTTGCGCAAAAGATCCAAGGCATAAAAGTGTTTTTTTGTAAGAGGGAGGTTTGTACTTTTCCTAACCAATTGTTCTACAATTCCTTCAATTCCTGTAAAATAAAGGTTTTCGATTGTTGTCGAAAATAAGTATTTTCATATACCTAAGGGCTTGCTATCAATTGGAATTAACCCCATTAAAATTGTAAATTTTGAAATCAAAATTTATAAGTCGACCATTCAACTTACTGCTTCTCGCAGCGACTCTACTTTTTATTGCCTCTATGTTCATAAGAGATGAAACGGCTAATCTTCACTACAATGACGCATACTATGTACTTTCTTTAAAAATGATTTGTCTCTGCGGTGTTGTTTTCCTGGGATTTTTCTGGTTCCTCTACAGGGCAACCAATAACTTTTTATATTCCCGCATACTTACCTGGCTTCATGTGGGGATAACACTTGCAGCCATAATTCTTTTTATTTCTACGTTGCCTGCGAGTAGTGGAAACGGTCCAAAACAATTCATCGACATTGTGGGTGTAGATACCGTTAATCACCAGTATGTAATTTCCCTGATCGTCGTTATTTGCGCGTTTATTATAGCGCAGTTTATTTACATGTTGAATATACTTTTTGGGCTGTCGTCGAAGTCGATGTTTGAATAACTGAGTAACGGAATAACTGAATAACTGAACTTGAGAATCAGTTTTGTTTATTAGGTTCAGTCATTGAATTATTTGGTTATTCAATTGGTGAGTTGTTGAATGATTCGAGACCTTAGTCGTTCGGCTTTCAGTTACTCAGTTATTCAGTCATTCTTCCCCGAACTATTTCCCCTTCCTGTTGTTAATCCCGAACAACAAAAAAACAATCTATGGCCTTCAATTTACTTGACGCGGTAAAAAGCTATTTACCTGCGGATGTTATTTCCAAAGCTGCAGGGTATTTGGGAGAGTCAGAAAGTAGTATAGCAAGAGGGTTTGATGCGGCAGTACCGCTTTCGTTGGCCGGTATTATCCAGAAAGCGGAAACTGGCGGCGCTGATACAATTTTCAACTTTGCGAAAGAGGCATTTAACAGCGGCATCTTGCAAAACTTTGCCGGTACATTCAGTCACGAAGGTGGGGGAATCCCTTCGCTGGCGCCGGGTTTGCTTACCGGCATCTTTGGTGATAAGTTTGGGGCCATTGCAAATACACTGTCTGGTAGCCTTGGTTTAAAGGGTTCTACTTCATCGGCATTGTTTGGCTCCATTGTTCCGCTTATCCTGGGACTTCTGGGTAAGCATGCTGTTGATAATAATTTATCTGCGGGTAGTTTGTCGTCAGTTTTAGCAAGTCAAAAGAATGCAGTGTTAGGCAGTCTGCCTGCAGGTTTTGATGTTACCAAGCTTTATGGTTCGCACGCACCTGTGTCCCATCACGCGGAGCCTGCTCCGGAGCCGGCAACGGTTGAGCCACCGAAAGGTAGTCTTGTTTTGTGGGTGTTGGTTGGTCTGTTTTTCCTGTGCATCATGTGGTGGATCATGCGCAGCTGCAATGGAGAAAAGCACGAGGAGGCCGCAGTTACGGAAGCGCCTGCGCATGAAGCAAAAATGGATACAAACACGGCAACAATGCCAATGCCTGCTCATGAGTCTTTGAAATTAACTTTGCCAAATGGCGTGGAGATCGATGCCTTCAAAGGAGGTATCGAAGATCAATTGATAGCGTTTATAAAAGATTCTACAAAGATGGCGGGCAAAGACAATTGGTTTGATTTTACTGAACTCAATTTTAAATTCGGCACAGCTGAAATTGTTCCTGAGAGCCGCAAAGAAATTGACAACATCGTGCAGATATTAAAAGCATTTCCTAAAGTAAAAATAAAAGTAGGCGGTTATACAGATAAAGTAGGAGATGAAGCTGCGAACGTGAAACTATCTTACGAACGAGCAAACGCTGTTACCAAAGCATTGCAGGATGCGGGTGTAGGCGCACAGGTCGTAAAAGCAGAAGGATACGGATCTCAGTATGCGAAGTATCCCGCCACTGCACCTGAAGAAGATCGCATTAAAGACAGGCGGGTAGCCGTTAGCGTTCGCGAGAAATAATGAGTACTTTAGGAAGTTGTTAGTTGATAGTTGTTGGACTTCAATTTTGAACAGTCGTCATTAAAGCCTAACAACTAACAACGATCAACTAACAACTTTTATCACCTTACCAAATACTACCCATTGTGACCCAATTAAATCCTAAACAATTAATAGTTAAGGGCGAGCTCAAAAGTGCGGGCGCTTCAACTATTAAAGGCGCAGAATTGAAAGCAAGTTATCAGATTGGTGCTGCAACAAGAGGCGTGCAGGAAAGCCACGCCATTGATCTTGAAGATCCCAATCATTTGCTGGAGTTTGTATTTGACGATGACTCCAGCTGGATGTGCGATGCAGCTTCATTGCACGAGTTATTTCCAGATGTAAATATTCCCAACAGGGCAGGTGAGTTTGTGGTGCCCACCGCAATTGCAAATGTAGATAGCGAAAGGGGCATAGTGGGCCAGGCTGCGTTGAAGTTGCTTAATGTATTTGTAAAAAAATCTGTTTCTGACGGAGTGAAATCAATTGCAGAAAGACTGGAAGATAAACTGGTGGGAAAGACTGAAGGACTGTGTGTGTTCAATAGTGATTTTTCTTTGGGTAAATACCAACCAGACGATAAGCCTTCTGACTTGCCGATTCTTTTGTTTATTCATGGAACCAACTCCAACACGGTTGGCGCTTACCAAAAGTTCAAGGGTTCGCAGGTTTGGGATTTCATGCAGAGTAGCTATAAAAAAGTGTTGGCCTTTGAACATCGTACGCTAACAAAAAGTCCGCTGCGCAATGTGCTTGATTTGGTGAAGCAATTGCCGATGGAAGCAAACCTGCATGTGATCAGCCATTCACGCGGTGGTTTATTGGGTGATATTCTTTGCCGCTATTCAAAAGAAGATGATAAAAGTTTTCTCGGATTCATCGACGAACATATTCGCCTGCTGAAGATTGAAAACAGGGATGATGATATTAATTGCATTAAAGAGTTAGACAGGGAATTTGGTAAAAGAAAAATTAAAGT
>Ga0318567_10000169_pt1 | contig 29787 bp, 16 predicted proteins | sample GRESIP088b5f20_FD_203691 | JGI IMG/M metagenome (GOLD analysis project Ga0318567, IMG submission 203691) | Tropical soil microbial communities from Luquillo Experimental Forest, Puerto Rico - GRE.SIPMG.088b5f20 | ecosystem: Environmental > Terrestrial > Soil > Tropical forest > Bulk soil...
GTGGATTTGTTCGCGGGAGTTGGCTTCACATCAATTCCTGGACGTTAAAAATAATACTGCCTGTCGGCATTTCGTTTTATACCTTCCATGGCCTTTCTTATGTAATCGACATTTATAAAGGAAGGATATCCTCAGAAAAGAATTTTATTGACTACTCACTTTTCGTCGGCTTTTTCCCGTTACTCGTGGCTGGGCCAATTGAAAGAGCAACGCACCTTTTGCCGCAGGTAAAGACAAAACGAACTTTTGATTATAATGAAGGCGTTGAGGGGCTTAAACAGATTTTATGGGGATTGTTCAAAAAAATTGTAATAGCCGATACCTGCACCGAGCTTGTAAATGAAACTTTTAATAATCCAACACAATATGGCGGCGCCATGCTTGTGTTGGGAGCCGTTTTCTTTGCCTTTCAAATCTATTGCGATTTCTCAGGCTATTCAGATATAGCACTGGGAACAGCGAGGCTCTTTGGCTTTAGATTATTACGAAATTTTGCCTATCCATACTTTTCCAGGGACATCGCTGAATTTTGGAGACGCTGGCATATTTCGCTTTCCTCCTGGTTCAAAGATTACCTGTATATTCCTTTGGGAGGCAGTAAAGGCGGAACATGGAAAAAAATAAGAAACACTTTTATCATTTTCCTTGTGAGTGGTTTTTGGCATGGAGCGAACTGGACGTTTATTGCGTGGGGCGGCCTTAATGCATTGTTCATTATGCCATCGATCATTTTTAATACAAATAGAAACAACCTCGATATTGTTGCTAAAAACAAATTGCTTCCTTCATTCAGGGAACTGCTCCTGATGCTTACAACCTTCGCAATGACATGTTTTGCGTGGATCTTTTTCAGGAGCAACAGCATGCACCAGGCCTTCTCCTACATCAAAAATATTTTTACGGGATCATTCCTTAAGATGCCATCTGCCCATCTTCTGAAAGTAGGAATATCTTGTATCGCTTCAATCTTCTTTCTTATCATTTTTGAGTGGCGGGCACGCGACAGGGAGTTTGCTTTAGAAGGCCTTCCGCTCGGTCAGCGGCGCACAATTAACTGGGCATTCTATTCATGCCTGCTGATCTTCATTTACAAGACTGCAACAGTTGTATCCGACCAACAATTCATTTACTTCCAATTCTAATTTTCTATGAAGCGGTTTATAAAAAAACTATTGGCATTTTCATTCACGATCCTGGCAATCCTGACTGTTCTCCAACTGTTACTCAGTTTTAAGATCAAAGGAAAAACACTTTATGGGCAAGACAATCTTGACCAAACTGCAAACATAAATGCTGATGCGGTTTTCCTGGGAAGTTCTCGATGCTGGAAACACTTTGATCCCATTTTTTTCGACTCAACATTTCATATCAAAAGCGCAAACCTTGGCGTAGACGGGCATCCTGAGTTGACAATGGCAATTGTTCGTTTGCAAAATTATTTGTCGAAAAATAAGCCTCCGAAATTTGTGGTGCTAAATATGGACCCCATTAACTGTTCCGGGTCATTTGATAATAGTGAGTTTTTTACCGTAAAAAATGCCTTCGCCCGTTACGCCTTCATGCCTGAAAAAAACAATCAGCCTTTCCTGAACTATTTTAAGTTCAATTTTTTCGAAAGAACGGTTCCTCTTCTGGCATTTTTCAAATACAATATAGTTATAGATTGTTTTGTTAACCACGCAGATGCGGCCAACTATTTAAAATATGGTTATGATAAACAAGATGAGCATTGGGACACAGTTGCCGTTCCGCTTCAACCCCAGAAATTCGATTTCAACAGTGTGCAGGAAAAATCTGTTGTTTGGGCACTTGATAGTCTTAAGAAATTGTGCACCCAAAACAACACAAAATTGATATGTATTCAAACGCCCTTATACAAGGTATTGGATTGCTCGGTTTCAACTCCCAGGATCGCAAAACTGTGCGCCACGGAACAAATTCCTTTCATTGATGCAAACATTGCTTCAATCAACGATAATATAAACAACTTTTATAACCACGAACATTTGAATTCCACAGGCGTTTGTAAGCTAAACGATTTTTTTGCCAAAGATTCTGTATTGATATCTCTTTTGCGGAAAGACTAATTTCCAATTTGAGAATTTGAAGATTTGAAAATTTGAAAATGAGCGGGTGCGTCTTCACGATTAAATTCCTTCCTTCTTGCATTGCAAGATGTTTAGAATAAACTAAAGGAACGCACACCTAAAGCATTTTCAAATTTTCAAATCTTCAAATTTTCAAATTGTAACCGGCGTCGCAAATAATAGGCAACCCCAACCGTCCACACCGTCCAGCCCAGGTAAAAGAAGCGTTGTACAAGACCTTCGTAGTGATAGCCGAATGGTTTGATAAATCTTGTAAGGATCAGCATCATTAATACAAAACTGATAAGACTGACAGTTCTTAAGCCTTTCAAATTATTTCCTTTCCATAAAAAATAAGGTAGAATACTGCTGATAATTACCAAAAAAGGAAGGGGTCCTGTAGCGCTATGGAATTCATTTCCCAGTGGAAAAATGGCGGCCCAGATCATCGTGAAAGGCATTGCAAACGAAAGCACAGCGGGAATTACAGACAAACGATTTTCCTTTGATGCACGGTAGAACCCAATACAAAACAAAATGTTTACAACAGCAATCACAACAAGAAAACAGGACGTGAAAACTTCTGATTTTGTTCCAATGGCACCCAAGTCGCTGATGACGTTTTTAAAATGATTGTAATTGCCGTGCAAATATCCACTCGCAAAAGTCATGATCCAGAACAATGCTGCGACCAAATATCCAAGCGACAAAAAGAGTTTTGTGTTAATGCTGTTTCGAATTGCGACAAGAACAATTATCAGCATCAATAATCCAATCAACAACGATGTCAGAATTTGCTTCTTCTGAAAAACAGGATCGGCGCGGGTTTGTATTTGAATGTGACAAGGCACATTACTTTTAAGAACAATGAAGTCATATTTATTTCCCGGATCTACCGAAAATGAAATTGAATCTATGTCGGTGATAAAACTAACCTTCTTTGCTTTATACGGCCATTTACTGCCGATCGAAAAAACGTCCGGATCCTTTGCCGGTTCAAGTATCCAGCCTCCCTTAGAAAAATAATCATCGCCAACCCTGATATCAACCCTGTCGGATGAGGCTTTGATTGTTGGCAAATTTTGCTGCGCATTGGCAAACAAAGAAATTCCAATCAGCAATAGAATTACCAGGAAACGCATGGTGGTGCAATTTGAGAATTTGAAGATTTGAAAATGAGCGGGTGCGTCTTCACGATTAAATTCACTCATTCTTGCATTGCAAGATGTTTAAAATTAACTAAAGAAACGCACACACAAAGCATTTCCAAATTTTCAAATCTTCAAATTTTCAAATTGCCTCCGTTTTCAAATTGAAACTATTTCAACTGCGCTTTCAAGACGATATCCTTCTTCCGGGACATTGGTACGACATCCATTGTTGAAATAGTTTCTCCTTCACTTATAACACGCACGGTGGTATTATCAAACGCATGCAGCTTACAATCCACGTTCCATGATTTTGGCAATGCAGGCAATAACAGTATTTGGTGATCTACATTTTGCAGCAACATGTTTTGCAAACCAATTGCGAGGGCTCCGCCATTATCAAAGTCTGGAACATAATCACTACCCGGTTTCCAGAATGCAGGAAAGCGAACTTCTTTTTCGAGCGAGTTTACATTCTTCATTAAATACTCTTTTGTTTCATCAGCAAGCCCCAGAAGCGGCGCCTGTATTACATCCTGTGTCCAGCAGTTGGACTGTTTAAAAATTCGATCGTTGAAAGTATTTAAAGCCACATCAAGATTGGGATGTCCTAAACCATATAGTTTGAATGGAAAGATCACGTAACATTCAGGGTTCTCAAAGTTGCGTCCCTTGCCGTATTCTTCCGCAGGCAGAATTTTTTTCTTGTCATGCGTCATCGGTATCGGCGGGAGAGAAGCAAGGCAATTGTTCCATTCGTTTATTAATTCCTGCGACACAAAATTTGCGGGCAAAGAATCCAATTTGGTGATCGTGTATTTCAATCCCGCGATATAATCCACCGGGTTCAAACAATCCCAAAATTGCTCCGTTGTATTCGCAGGAATGAAACGCAGGCTTTGGTTAATATGCGGCCAGTGTTGATCAAAGAAGCGAATGGCCTGCGTTGCAAAAGGCACAATATATTGTTGTACAAATGTTGCGTCTTTTGTGTAGTCGTAATAATCCAGCATCTCAGAAAGCATTTCCAATGCACCTGAGTAGTGATAGCGAATCCATCTTGTATCAGAAGCCTTTCCGGGATTGTTCCATCCCCAATCGTCCTGGATATACATGCCAAAGAAATTATAGGTCTCGGGGAAAAATGCACCACCATGTCCGTAATAAGCTTTCGTAATGTCTGTCTGCAGCGGCAACATTTTCATGTACATATCAAACCAGGGTTTCTTCAAATCAAAGTCGCCCGATGCAGTGAGCGGCCAATAGAATAGGCGTGTGTTCTGATACCAGTAGCCGGGCCCCCAGTTGCGGTAGTCGCCGTTTTTGCCGTTGTAGTCAAATGTAAAATTGCCACCATTGAATTTTGCAGGATATGCGCCACGGCTCTGACACGCCATCATAAAACGTTGCAACAAATAAGCTCTTGTTACTTTTGTAGCGTCTTCATCACCGGTCAAAAATATCCAGCTCCTGTTCCAAAATGCATCCCACCATGCGTAATGATTGTTGCGCGCCGTTTGAAGATTTTCTTTTTCAATATTGGAAATGAGTTGTTCAAGTTGCTTGTTCCATTCATCGATTGTTGGTGTCTGCGCGGTGTAAGCATAAACAGCAATCGCAAAATTCTTTCCCTGCTTTACCGAAGCCAACACGCTGTCATTTTGCGGTTGCATGCCCCTGCCTTTTATTACTGCACCGAATGTACGGCGCAAATATGGATCAGCGTATTTACCAATCAAAGAAGGAACATTTTGTTTCGCCAATATTGTCTCAAAAAAAGAAGTTTCATTGCGATGATACCATTGTATTCTATCAGACTTTTTCACGAGCATGTCTGCACTTTCTGACGGCTTAACCGGGCTGCCCAATAAACCCCTGAAACTCGAAGCAAGAGGATCATCAGGAGAAGTAAGTGTAAATGCCCTGGGACGCATCAACTCCGTCGTGCAGCTAATTGAAATATTCTTGTCAGACGAAGTCTCAATACGAACAACGGGTTGATTGGCATCTATCCATATTTTAAGATTGACCCTGTTTCCTTTTTTACCTGCGGAAATTTCAACTTCACCTTTGTACAGATTGAGCGTCTGTTCGAAACCCGCATCGTCAGTAAAGGGATTGGGCGACATTTTCACTCGTATTCTTCCCACTTTCAGCAAACGTGTTGCTTCGCTCCACGTATCAGATTTACCGATGTACAACATTAGGTCGCCACCTTTTTCTACCCAGACATTGGCAGTGATGTCGCCGTTTCCCAAAGGCATCGACTCCATCGATCCGGTGGTACTAAGCGTGTTCCACGTCACATTGTATGCGTTCAGTTTTTTCAACACATCATCCGGAAGTTGTTTTTTAGGATTACCTCCATTTGCAAAAGAGAAACTTACAATTGCAGAAAGAAATAAAATGAGTTGCAGTTTTTTCATATCAGCATTTAAAGTGAATGCAGCGAAAATAGCTTCGGCTTCTTAACAGGGTAGTTAATTAACGCTTAATCCTTGAATTAATTAGTTGTTTGTTGTTTGTTGATAGTTGTTAGGCATTAATTTAGTTGTTGGTTCTTGGTTGATAGTTGTTAGGCATTAATTTTGAATACTCGTCATTGAAGCCAAACAACTAGTAACTATAAACTAACAACTTGACCGCATGAAATCATTGCTTGCCTCCATACTCTTTCTTCTTAGCACCTGGGTACTTCGTGCACAAGACGGACATTCACTTTGGCTGCAACACAAATCGCCCAAACCGGTTACCGTTGTTAGTTCGAAAAAATCACCCACATTGTCCATTGCCATTCAGGAACTGAAAGATGGCTGGCAAGGCAATGCCGGAGCAACAGTCACATTATCTATCAAAAAAGATAAAGCAATAAAGCCCGATGGATTTAAGTTAAGCGAAAATGCTGTCGAAGCAAATACAGACAAAGGCATCTTATATGGCGCGTATGAATTGTTGCGAAGACAACAAACGAATGAAGCGATCGGCAATGACATCGAGAACCCATCTTATGAAATACGCATGTTGAATCACTGGGACAATCCCGATGGCTCGGTAGAACGAGGATATGCGGGCAAGTCTATTTTCTGGCGCAGCAACGAAGTATTGACGGTAACAGAGCAAGACAAAAAAATATGGAAAGAATATGCTCGTGTCAACGCTTCCATTGGTATTAATGGCGCGGTGCTCAACAACGTAAATGCATCTCCGTTGATCTTATCTACGGACTATCTGAATCGTGTAAAAGCAATAGCGGAAGTGCTGCGACCATACGGCATAAAGGTTTATCTCTCGGTAAATTTTTCTTCGCCTGCTTTGCTGGGTAAATTAAAAACATCCGATCCTTTGGATGCAGAAGTGATTGCGTGGTGGAATAATAAAGTAAAAGAAATTTACAGCATCATTCCAGACTTCGGAGGCTTACTGGTAAAAGCGAGCAGCGAGGGACAGCCCGGCCCGCAAGACTTTGGACGCACGCATGCAGACGGAGCAAACATGCTGGCCGATGCGTTGAAACCTTATGGCGGCATTGTAATGTGGCGGGCATTCGTGTATAGTCCAAACGATAAAGATCGTGCAAAGCAGGCCTACAATGAGTTTATGCCACTTGATGGAAAGTTTAGAGACAATGTAATTATACAGGTTAAAAATGGTCCGATCGATTTTCAACCACGCGAACCATTCAGTGCATTATTTGGAGCAATGAAGGAAACATCGGTGATGCCTGAGTTTCAGATAACGCAGGAGTATCTGGGACATTCCATTCATCTTGTGTTCTTATCGCCGATGTGGGAAGAATGTTTGCAGAGCGATACTTACCAACAAGGTGAGGGTAGTACAGTTGCACGTTGTACTGACGGCAGCATCTTCAATCAAAAATACACCGCTATTGCAGGTGTTGCTAATATTGGGCTGGACGCGAACTGGTGCGGAAATGATTTTGCGCAGGCAAACTGGTATGCATTTGGGCGCCTTGCATGGAACGCAAATTTGAAGAGCGAACAGATTGCAGATGAGTGGCTCAGGCTGACATTTTACAATGCAACTTCGGATGAAACAAATGCAACAAATCATGCAACAGAATGGACAAACAATTTTCTTTTGCCTGTTAAACAAATGATGCTCGAAAGCAGGGAAGCCGCCGTGAATTATATGACGCCACTGGGTTTGCATCATATCATGGCTGCCGATGAACACTATGGCCCGCAGCCTTGGTATGCACCGGAAGGAAAAAGAGCAGACTGGACGCCACCATACTATCACCAGGCATCGAAGGATGGTGTTGGTTTTAATCGCACAACAACGGGCAGTGATGCAGTTGGTCAATACCACGAGCCCCTTGCTTCACAGCTGAATGATCCCAAAACATGCCCCGAAAAATTCTTGCTCTGGTTCCATCATTTACCCTGGAACTACACCATGAAAGATGGCCGCATATTGTGGGATGAATTGTGCTATAAATATGATAGCGGCGTGCAACAGGTTCGTGCATTTCAAAAGACATGGGACAAAGTGCAGCCTTACGTTGACAGTGCTCGTTTCAAAGCTGTGCAACAAAATTTGCGGTTGCAATGTCGTAATGCTATTCTTTGGAAAGATGCGTGTTTACTATATTTCCAGCAGTTCAGTCATTTACCGATTCCTTATGACATTGAGCGTCCTGTTCACAATCTTGATGATATTATAATCAATGACAGGCGCGACTATTGAGGGAAGTAAAAAGTAAAAATTCAAAAGTAAAAAAGCAGGCCGCTTTTGATTTAAACTTTCTGCGTATTAACTTAACGGCGATAAGATCACCGATCGAAACGCTTTTCAAATAAACGAGCCATCATGAAAAAGTACGCGACCCTTTTGTATGCGTTACCCACGTTTTGTTTTACTAGCATATTATTTGCTCAAAAACAAACGGCAACAAAACCCAACAAAGCAACAACCGGTGCATTTTACACCGGCACTTATCCCAATCTTTTCAAGCAGGCTGGGTATAGCCAAACGGAAATAGACAACAAACTTGCAAAAGCATATCATCACGTTTTCGAAGGGCCAAACAAAGTCTATTTTGAAGTAGGCGATTCGATGGCTTATGTATCGGATGTAAAGAACCACGATGCCCGCACAGAGGGACTTTCATACGGCATGATGATCGCTGTGCAGTTAAATAAGAAAGATGTATTTGATCGCATTTGGCGCTGGTCGAAAAAATATTTGCAGCATCAGGAGGGTGCGAGACAAGGTTACTTTGCATGGAGCATTGAGCCGAAAAGTTTGAAAAAAAATTCTGAAGGAACTGCTTCCGATGGCGAGTTGTATTTCGTCACCGATCTGTTATTCGCCGCCAATCGCTGGGGCAACAACACAGGCATTGATTACTATCATGAAGCAAGAATCATTCTCGATGCCATGTGGCGAAAGAATGGTAAAGACGGCATCTATAACATTCTCAACACAACGCACAAGCAAATTACCTTCACTCCCGAAAACAGTAACTACAATTGGACAGATCCATCTTATCACCTGCCTGCATTCTTCGAAATATGGGCAATGTATGCAAAAGATGGGCACGAACAATTCTATAAAGACTGCGCCGATACATCAAGAGCATTCCTTCACAGAGCTTGCAAAGAAGCCACTGCATTGAATTACGACTATACCGAATTCAGCGGTGAACCACACCCAACTCAATGGATGCCACCAGGATTTCGCTTTGATTCATGGCGCGTACCAATGAACATCACCATGGATTATGTATGGTTTGGAAAAGATAAAAAATGGCAACAGGATTATGCGAAACGTTTTCAAAACTTTCTGCGATCAAAAGGAATAGATAAGTTTGATGATCAGTTTAACATCGATGGAACACCGCCGGAGATTATTCTTCCTGCCGGTGGTATAAAAAAATTGCGTCACTCTCTCGGACTTGTTGCAACGTCAGCTGCAGCTTCTTATATGGGGCAAGACAAAAAATTCGATTTCGTTCATGCATTGTGGAACGCAAAACTGGAGCCTTACGCCGATGGATATTTCGATCCTTACTATGATGGATTGCTGTATTTGTTTAGCATCATGCATTTGAGCGGGCACTATAGAGTCATTACACCGCATGTTAATAACTGAGTAATTGAATAACTGAATAACTGAAAGAAGACTGAACCGCGGAGTCCCCTCAGTTACTCAGTTATTCAGTTATTCAGTTATTCAACTCCTCCCTCAAACGGCGATGCCGGCAAACCTTCTTTATTATACAGGTTCGGATTCACAGGATCATCTGCCCATGCATAGCGAACGAATTTTGGATCTCTGATCTGATCACTCCACACAACTATTTTATCACCTTCTATTTTTGCATTTGCCCAAACAAATTTTTTGTCCGCACCCGCAATCGCAAACTCTTGCAAATCCTCGCCATCATTGGTGATTAAGCCAGTTCCAATATTGGAGAAGGAGATAATCATTTTGTTGCCTTCAACATGCGTGGATTGATATAATGGTCCTGAATAAACAACATTTTCACCATACGCGGTTTTTTCTGCAGCCAGCGCCAATCTGTCTCCAACCTCTTTTTTCCGATCAGGATGAATATCGTTCCACTCGCCAAGATCAATCGTCACGGCCATTGCAGTGTTAGGTATGGACAATGACTTGCGCTGCATATCACGAAATGCGGCCCACTGACTTTCCGAAGGCAGGTAATTCATTTCCATAAATCCAGGCAACTGCACGTACAGAAAAGGAGCATTGGGACTGTTCCATTTTGTTCGCCAATCATTGATCATAGACGGCAGCAATTTCGCGTATTGCGCAGCATTACCGCTGTTTGCTTCGCCCTGGTACCATACAAATCCTTTGATTGAATAACCAACGGAAGGAGCGATCATCGCATTGAACAGAGCAGCAGGTTGATAGGGCAGCGCAATGCCTCCACCAAGACCTTTGGTTGGCAAAAACACTTGTCCGACTTTATACTGCCAATAACCTTTAAGATCAACGGTATCATTGCCTGCAATGAGTTGATAAGGTTTACCAGGAACAAAGCCGCCTTTATCAGAATTGTTCGTCACTTTTATTACAAACAAATTTTTGCCGGGCCTCAAAACATCTGCAGGCACGGCATACCTGCGCTGCGGATACATGTAGCTTGTACTGCCAACCTGCTTTCCGTTGATGTACAAGACATCTGCATCTACAATTCTGCCAAGGAATACTTTTGCAGAATTGCCCGTCATAGAAGCAGGCACATCAATTTCTTTTCTGAACCAAACAACACCATCCAGATTTTTCACACCCTGGTCCTCCCAATAACCGGGAATGTTCATAGTGCGCCACCCCTTCGGTTCATACGCAGGATCGAACCATTTCACAGGGCCCTGAAGTCCTTTATCTTCTGAGAGTGTTGCTACTTTGGTTTTCACGTTTCTGTTTGTTTCATTCAAATAAGCGGTGTCTTTATTTTTTTCCAACGTAGAAAGAATCGTGGGAAATTCTTTGAACCCATCTTCACTGATCCATGCTTCAATAGGAGTGCCGCCCCAGCTCGCATTGATCAAGCCAATCGGCACGTGATATTTATCGTATAACTTTTTTGCGAAGAAATAGGCAACCGCTGAGAACTGCAGTACATCAGTCGGGTTTGCAGACTTCCAGTGCGCATCCGGAAAATCTTTTTGCGGCGCTTGCAAATTGGTAACAGAAGGCACTAAAAATTGTCTTATTTCGGGATAGTTAGCGTTTGCAATTTCATTTGCATACAACACATTGTGCAGGCTCATTTGGTGTACCATGTTCGATTGCCCGGAACATAGCCATACATCTCCAATCAGAATATTATTGAGCGTAAGATGATTGCTCGCATCAATGTTCATCGTGTAAGGCCCGCCAGCTTTCATAGGAGGCAGCAGCAACCACCAATTACCTGCAGCGTCTGCTTTGGCATTGAACTTTTTTTTATTAAAAGCAATGTTGATCTTTTCATTTGGCGAGGCCCATCCCCATACTTTAATCTTTGCATCGCGTTGCAGCACCATGCTGTCCCTGATCAGTTGAGGCAATTTAACCTGTGCCTGAGAGCACAGGCAGCACAGTAAAACAAAAGCAATCGTAGTGGCAAGTCTGTTCATTCTAATGAATTGGCTTTGAGTAAATTTATACCGTTCTTCTCCTCAAAAATATAAAAAATAAGAATCTTTGCAATCGGTTGCATATATTTGTTCAAAATAGATTTTAAGCATAGTCATATACTTATCATCGTTTTTTATTGAATAGAAAAGAACACATCCCCATAGTCTTATGGGGATTCATTTCTAATTCCAATCGACACAAGACATTGCTTATGTACAACACTTCACGATTCTTGCACCTTGTTTCCTGCATCACACTATTGTTATGCATTTCAGCCATTGTAAATGCACAGCCACAGAGCCGACAACGCATCAGCCTCAACGATGGCTGGAAATTCATGCGTTATGAAACCGAACCCGACAAATTAATATACGATGAACGTCCGGTTGTTACCGATAAAAACGATAACAAAGTCGCCGATACAAGAGCGTCAGAATCAGGCATAGCAGTCGCTTCAAAGGATGCGTTGAAAGCATGGATACTGCCTACAGCAAATGACTTCATTAAAGATCCATCCAAACGTCATCAACGTCCACAAGGCGACCCGGGCAAAGATTTTCCTTTTGTTCAAAATAATTTCAACGATGCGCAGTGGCAAAGCGTAACCCTTCCGCATGACTGGGCTATCGACAAACCATTTTATAAAGAAGAGAGTGCAATCGTTGGCGGTGGTATGGGACGCCTGCCAATACAGGGCGTTGCCTGGTATCGCAGAAAGCTAAACATCACGTCAACAGATCTCAACAAATCCATTTACCTCGATATCGATGGTGCCATGTCATATGCCATGGTTTGGCTCAATGGAAAGCTTGTTGGTGGCTGGCCCTATGGTTACAACTCATTTCGACTCGATCTCACGCCTTATGTAAAAACAGGAGAAAATCAAATAGCCATTCGGTTAGATAATCCTGCAAATTCATCACGCTGGTATCCTGGCGCAGGCCTGTATCGCAATGTATGGCTCACCAAACTCGATCCGGTACATGTGGCACAGTGGGGCACATTTGTCCGCACAAAAAATATTTCCGCAAATGCAGCAACAGTTGACCTTTCCGTTTGCGTAGCGAATAATTCCTCATCTGATCAGCATTTGAAAGTAAGCACCGACATCTATGTTTTGAACAATGCATTTGTAAGAGCAGGAAATGCAGTTACATCTTTTCAATCGACAGACGTAAATATAAAAGCAGGAGAGAAGCAGACAATAGAAAAATCTGTTGCACTGAAAAATCCAAAACTCTGGCAACCCTTGCCGGCAAAGGATCGCAACATGTATGTTGCAGTAACCCGCGTTTATAAAAATGGGAAAATCATTGACGAATATGAAACACGTTTCGGCATCCGGTCATTGCAATTTGATCCGTTAAAAGGTTTGTCGGTAAACGGAAAAACGCTTCGCATTCAAGGTGTGAACCAACATCACGATCTTGGCGCACTGGGCACAGCATTCAATGTCCGCGCTGCCGAGAGACAACTGGAATTGTTGCGTGACATGGGTTGCAACGCTATTCGTCTCGCACACAATCCTCCTGCACCAGAATTGCTTGACCTTACTGATCGCATGGGATTTCTTGTAATTGATGAAGTGTTCGATTGTTGGGAAAGAGGAAAAACGCCCCTTGATTTTCATTTGATCTTCGGCGATTGGCACGAAGCAGATATCCGCTCATTCATCAGAAGAGATCGTAATCATCCGTCTGTTATGGCATGGAGCTTTGGCAATGAAGTGGGCGAACAATATACAAGTGATGAAGGCGCTGCTCTCGCAAAACAATTGCACGACATAGTGAAAGATGAAGACAGCACGAGACCCGCAACTGCATCGATGAACTATGCAAAGCCCGACATGCCATTTCCAAAACAGGTTGACATCATTAGTTTGAATTACCAGGGAGAAGGCATTCGCGATGCGCCGGCTTATAGTCATTTGAAAGGCATACGTACAACGCCTTTGTATCCTGCATTTCAAAAACAGTTTCCTGAGAAAATGATCTTCAGCAGCGAAACGGCCTCTGCACTTAGCACACGTGGCACTTACATATTTCCCGTGATCGACGGCATCAGTGCACCCGTAAGCGATTCAACAGGTGGCGATCCAGTGAATAAGGCCGTGAGCGCATACGACTTATACACTGCAGCATTTGGTGCATCACCCGATAAAGTATTTTTTGCACAGGATCACAACCCCTATGTGGCCGGCGAGTTTGTATGGTCCGGTTGGGATTATATCGGCGAGCCAACACCATATTATTCTGCACGAAGTTCTTATTCCGGCATCATTGATTTAGCAGGTTTTAAGAAGGATAGATTTTATCTGTATCAATCGCGCTGGCGCCCGGAGCTGCCAATGGCGCATATTCTGCCGCATTGGACGTGGCCGAATCGCGTCGGCAAAGTAACGCCGGTGCATGTGTATTCATCAGGCGATGAAGCTGAATTGTTTTTGAATGGTAAATCGTTGGGCAGAAAAAAAAGAGGTCAATATGAATATCGTTTCCGTTGGGACGACGTAGTGTATGAACCCGGAACATTAAAAGTCATAACATACAAAAATGGAAAGCAGTGGGCAACGGATGAAGTGAAAACTGCCGGTGCAGCATATAAACTTGTGCTGACCGCAGACAGAAATATATTGAGTGCCGATGGCAAAGACCTTTCATTCATTACCGTTTGCGTTGTTGACAAGAATGGAGTAGTAGTGCCTGAAGCCAGTAACAGCATTAAGTTTGAGGCATCCGGCGCCGGTGAAATTGTAGCAACGGATAACGGCGATCCTGCGAATCTTGTTTCGTTTGCTTCAAAAGAAAGAGCTGCGTATAGTGGTTATGCGTTGGCAATTGTAAAGGCAAATTTTAGGGCAGGAACTATAACAGTGAAGGCGAGTGCTGAGGGTTTGCAAAGTGCCACAATAAGTGTTGCGACCAAATGATTGGCACACGGATGACACGGGTTAGACGGATTTACACGGTTTTTTGGGATGGAGGATTTCCACAACTACTTCAAGAATGTACGGTCTGTAGAGACGCGTTGAACGCGTCTCTTTACCACCCATAACATGCCAATATAAAACAATGCAAGTCTGCACCTTGTTTTATCGCACTATGCCGGTGTTACAGAGACGCATTCAATGCGTCTCTACAAAAACAAAACGCCTAATGCATTCAACTGCATTAGGCGTTTTGCTTTTTGCTTTTAGCTTTTAGCATTCAGCATTATCGTCTATCCATTGAGACCTGCAACTTATACTCCTTCGGATGCTCGGCACCCAGAAGATTGGTTACAAAATAATCCCAGCGACGACGCATCATGTAATATGTATTTTCACCGTAGCCGTGATGAGCCTGAGGGAATACAATCAGGTCAAAATCCTTGCCCGCTTTTTCCAAAGCATCTATCACTAGCATGGTGTTGTAAGGCGGCACATTGTCATCCATCATACCATGTGCAAGCAACAATTTTCCTTTTAATTTTTTTGCATAAAGCGGATTCGCCTGCGCTGCATAATTGTCGCTGCCATCTGCATTTTTCTTCAGCAAACCGATATAGCGCTCACCCCAATCATCTTCATAGTTGCGATTTTCGTGGTTGCCACTTTCGCTGATACCTACTTTAAAGAAATCAGGATAGTTGAACATGGCAGAAGCAGTTGCAAAACCACCGCCTGAATGTCCCCAAATACCAATGCGTGTAGTGTCCATGTATGAATAACGTTGAGCCAGTTGACGAATACCCGTCACCTGGTCAGGCAAAGTGTTGATGCTTAGATCAGGGAAATACATATCCTGGAAACTCTTGCTGCGCAAAGGATTGCCGGTTCCTTCAATGAGTACAACGCAAAATCCCAACTCTGCCAGCGCCTGGTTGTCACCGCGTGCAGATGAAAACTCCCATGCGCCACCGATGCTTCCTCCCTGCGGACCCGGATAGACATAATCAATAACAGGATATTTTTTCGAAGGATCCAAATGTGTTGGAGTAAACAGCAAACCATAAATATCTGTTACACCATCGTGCGCCTTCACAGTGATTGGCGTTGGCGCTTTCCAGCCAAGGGCTGATTTCAAACGTGACACATCGGTACGTTCAACTTCCATCATTTGCTTACCATTTTGATCAAGCAAAACAGTAACAGGAGGAACGTCAAGTTTGGAATAAGTATCCACCATATATTTTCCAGACTTAGCAAAGAACACTGTATGATAACCTTCTGCAGGAGTAAGCAATGTCATTCCTTTTCCGTCAAAACCAATTTTGTACAATTGTCTGTAGTAAGGATTTTCCTTTTCCAGGCCACGTGCATAGAAATAAATTGTGCGGGTCTTTTCATCTACATTCAGCAAATCGCTTACCATGAAATTGCCTTTGGTAATCTGATTTTTCACTTTACCCGTGGCAGCATCGTATAAATATAAATGTCCCCAATTATCCCTTTCAGAGAACCAAATGAGTTCATTCGTTTTAGGTAAGAATTTCCAGTTGATTGTTCCCCAACCAGATTGATATTGCGTGGTTACATTTTCTTCAAACACTTCACGCACATCGCCAGTGCTGGCATTGGCAATGCGGACTTTTTCATTTTTGTGATCACGGGAGGTAGAAACAAAAGCCAGCCAGTTGCCGTCTTCGCTCCAGTTCACATCATCAAAGGTTCCGCTGCTGGCAACATCATCGCTCAGAGTGGCGCGATGCGGATCCGGCGCCACTTTCAGCGTAATAACTTTCGGATTGGTTACTTCAATAATCACGCGTGTGATCATCGGAATATGTTCATCGCCCGGCAAAGGATATTTCCATTGTTCCAGTTTTGGATGGCCAACATTTGTAGTTACCAAATACATTTCCCCAACCTGGCGCTGATCCTGTTTGAAAGTGGCAATCTTTTTTGAATCGGGCGACCAGCGAAGAATAGCGTCATTGCTGTGTTTCCATCCTGCGTTGTCGGTGGCATAGCCAAAATCCTTGATGCCATCCTGCGTAAGCTGTGTTGCTTTGCCGGTCTTGGTATCGCGCACCCAAAGGTTCCAATCTTTAATGTACGCAGCTTTGCTACCATCAGGAGAAACTACTTCCGGCACATCATTTCTTTCCATGCTGCTCTGATCACTCGGACCACTTTCTGCCGCAACTATACTATAGTCCTGCAAATTCACTTTCCATTGTTGCCTGAAAGCAAAGAAAGATATAAAACGGTTGTCCTCGGAATAAGTGAAATAATTAAACGGCAATGCGTTTGGCATCACGCCGATAGGAGCAACAGAAGACAACGCCGTCGCAAGCTTTGAGGCATCGAAGGCCGGCGTTTTTGTTTTTTTAACCGGATCGACAAGTACAAATTCACTTCCCTGTGGAGTGAGGGTACGATACCAGAAACGATCGCCAGAGATCCACGTTGGATAAGAGAAATTATGATCGAGATATTTGTGCGTGTTGTAGCCCAAAAAACTCTCGGCACGCTGATAATCTTGCAGTGTTACAGCGTTTTGAGCCGAGCTTGTAAGAACACAAGCGCCGCCAAACAGCGCCGTGAGAAAATGCTTTTTAATCATGTTAATCGTTATAGAGGGCCGCAAAATAACGAAAGTTTGCATCCTGATTTGTTTTTTTGGATGAACGAGTGATAATCAGAATCGAAATAGACTTCGACGGTTGCATAGTAGTTGCAGCAAATACGTACTCAATTAGTGCACAGGCATGCTGCCCTCGTGTAGCAAAACCAGGTATCAAACTAAAGCTTGAGCTTTCACCATAGCAGTCAACCTAAAATCTGTCTATTCTTTGAACAGATAACATTTAACATGTCGCCCCTCTGGGGCTCGTTCTGGATTTTCCAAATGGATTTCTTTTTCTACTAACGTGTCGCCCCGCTGGGGCTGTCTAACACGCGACAAGTTGCAAATAGCCCCAGAGGGGCGACACGTTAAATATCGCGAAGTGAAAAAATGGTGGGTGAAGAAAAACGCCGCAAATCTTCCGGCACCCAAATTCTCGACATTCAATCGGATAAAAAAATAAAACCCTGACTGTGGGGTAAAATACTTCGATGCACTCGTCTATAGCAATGTCATGAACCATAAATGATTTACAATGAAGAAATGCTCTGCTTTATTGCTGCTGATGATAGCAGCTTGTTACACAACCGTGTATGCAACCGTGCCGCCCGCAAAACTGTTTGTATTGACCGGCACCTTGCAAAAGAGTTACACAACCGAAATGATGCTGATGAAAGTGCATGAAGGAAAACGTATTCCTATCGCCACTGCAAAACCCGGCAAGGACAAGGATTTCGCCTTCGCACTCACAAATCCTGAAGAAGGTTTTTACTATATCGCTGAAGGCAAAGGCAACAATCCGGTAAGGATCTACATTAAAAGCGGCGATGCTTTGTCGGTAGAAATAAATGAGACAGGTTATAAGATGGTGAGTGGCTCCCAGGAAAACAAACTGCTGGCAGATTGGGCCGCAGCGTCATCAATCATTGCGCGACCTGCATTTCAGTTCACAAAGGTGAACATGGAGTACGAGGAGTATTTTAAAAATCTGAATGCTTTTTTACCCGAGGCAAAAAAGTTCAATCAAAAAATTACTACTCCCAATAAAAAATTCAACACCCTCATGAAGATGGCAGTTGATATGGATGTAGAGCTCGATGCCATGCATTACTTGCTGGTGCCGCATTCCAAGCATGCTACAAAAGCGGAGTATCCTGAATTTTACTCTACAATCATAAAGACTCCGAAATATACTTCTGCTTCAATTTTGCAGTTGGGCGAGACAGTTGAATACATGGGCAACTACTCAACCTTCTGCACACTCATGGGCGACAGGAACGCACCGGCTCCTGCAAACCGCACCGAATGGGCCGCTAACCTGTTTGGCAATGATACATTGAAAGGAGCCTATGTTGCCAACAACATGAGTCGCTTCAGATCATACGAAGAGTTTACCAGCACCATTGATCCTTTAAAAAAATACCTGGTAACAGATTCAATGAAAGCCGCGTATTTCAATACCATGAAGGCGATGAACAATTTCAAAAAGGGAAGTCCTTCTTACAATTTCTCTTATGAAGATATCAACGGCAACAAAGTGAGCATGAACGACCTCAAAGGAAAAGTAGTGCTGATCGATGTTTGGGCCACCTGGTGCGGCCCGTGCAAGAAAGAATTGCCATTCTTAAAAACACTGGAAGAAGAAATGAAAGACAAGAATGTTGCGTTTGTCAGCATTTCTGTAGATGAATTGAAAGACAAAGAAAAATGGAAAGACTTTGTCAAAACACAGCAACTGGGCGGCACACAGCTATTTGCCGCAGGATGGAGCGACATCGCAAAATTCTATGACATCAACGGCATACCACGTTTTATGGTGTTCGATAAAGAAGGAAAGATCGTAACAGTAGATTCTCCAAGGCCTTCAACACCGGAGTTGAAGACCTTGCTGGAAGAAACATTGAAGAATTAATAATTAATAATTAAGAATTAATAGGGTGCCTTCATTTCTGAATGCAGCATTGGAGATTCTACAAAAATGAAAAACTTTTGATCATGGGTTTGGAATGCAACACCTATTAATTTTTAATTATTAATTATTAATTGTAAAAAAGCGCTGGCTCACCGCCGGTGCTTTTTTGATATAAACCAACTATATGCTATCTTCATTTGCTAACTGTTGAGAATCTAATGAACGACTCTGGTATGGAACAGCCGCAGGAAATGTGGGCTGCATTTTTAAAGGGCGATGATAGTGGTCTGGAAAAGCTTTACCAGCTTTACTTTGATCAACTATACGCTTATGGCTTCAGATACTGCGCCGACGCGGTATTTGTAGAAGATGCCATCCAGGATTTGTTCATAAAATTCATCAATTCCCGCCACAAACTCACCATCCCTTTATCTGTCAAAAATTATTTATTCAGTTCGTTTAAAAATCTCCTGATCGATAAACTGCGGGCAGAAAAAAGACAAAGCGCACAAGAAGCTCCGTTTGATTTTACGCTTGCAGTGGATGATAAAGTATTAGAAAAAGAACAGGCGTTGTTGTTGCATAAAAAGTTGCAAAGAGCAATGGAGCAACTCACGGCGCGTCAGCGGGAAGCCATCTATTTAAGATTCTATGAAAATTTTTCCTATCCGGAAATTTCGGCTATGCTTGACCTTTCACCCAAAGCCACTTACAAGCTGATGGCTAGGGCCATAGAGGCTTTGAGAGCCATTTACAAAGTAGGAGCTGCCATTATTTTGTGGGCACTACAAACCGCTTTCCTGATTTAGATAAAAACTGCTTGATCTTATGAAATCCTTTGTAGTAGCAGGTTCTGATCCATCTCCCTTAAAGAGGGCCAGGGAGAGGCAAAAATATTTTAAAAAAAGTTGTGAACCCGTGGGGTAAAAAAACAACTGTTAACCGTCTTTATAACAATTACACTCCTTTGAAACGTATGAAGCAATACCGGAATTATACTGTAGAAGATATTTTGCTGGATGATGATTTTCTCGCCTGGGTGCACGGCGAACCAACTGCGCAGGCGCAAAACTGGGAAAAGGCGATGAATGAACACCAGCAATTGAAATCGTTCTCAGAGGAAGCAAAAGTTTTGCTTGGATCGCTACAACCATCAACCATACAAGCCGCAGCCGGCGCGAAGTCCAGAGTATGGAACAATGTGGTGGCAACTGCTGGCAAACAACCTACCAAAATAGTAGGGATGAATAAATGGTGGAAATATGCAGCTGCAGCCGCAGTGATCATAATAGCAGGAGCAGGGTATTGGTGGAGCGCAAATAGGAATGTGACAGTGACAACAAAATATGCGGAAAAGAAAAGAATCGAGTTGCCCGATCATTCCATCGTTACACTGAATGCAAATTCGACACTACTTTATTCAAGCAACTGGAGCGCAGACAAGCCGCGTGAAGTCTGGTTGGATGGCGAAGCATTCTTTGAGGTGAGCCACCTAAACGGTTTTGATGTTACAAAGGAAAGCAGCCGTTTTATTGTACACGCAGATCAGTTAAATGTACAGGTATTGGGCACTTCCTTTAATGTGGATAACAGGCACCAGGTAACCACGGTAGCACTAAACAACGGCAAAGTACAGGTCGATCTTAATAACGAAGAGCGCTCCAAAATAGTACTTGCACCGGGTGATGTGGTAACATTCTCTGCTTCAAAAAAAATACTGCTGAACAAGAAAGTAGCACCAGATAAAATAGATGCCTGGAAAAACAACAGGCTCGAGTTCGACAAAACTCCAATGAGAGAAGTGATCACAATGCTTGAAGACAACTATGGTTTTAAAGTGAAAGTAGAAGACGATGAGGTGTACAATAAAACCATATCGGGCGCTGTTTCCACTGAAAATGATACGATATTGCTAGCCTCCATCAGTGCTGCCATCAACATGCAGCTGGAGAGGAAAGGAAAAGAGATCGTGATTCGCAACGAACAACCTTAGCCGCTTTTTACATACTTTTTTTCAAACCAAAAACTGACATGAGAAAACATCTTCTGTGTTTTATTGCCTCCGCATGCGTGGCTGTGTCACCGGGGTACATACCGGCCCAAAACATAGCCTACTCCCTGAACACCAATGGGCGCGTACAAACCGCTACTGCTCCTACGGACAGTTCTCTCAGGGATCTGCTGCAGCAAATTCAAAAACGCTATCACATCAACTTATTATTTGAGGATAAATTAGTTAGCGGTATCTCCGCCAACTATGATCTTGCTTCATCCAACGAACCCGTAGAAACCGTCTTAAAAAAATTAGTACAACCACACGGATTAAAGGTTGTCAAAATCAATGATACCAACTACAGCATTGTATCAGGAAGAAAGAAAGCCACGTACTCAAGGCCAGCAAGCCTTTACAATGTAGTGGATACCGGTGGAGAAAGAATCATTGTAAGAAAATCCACCAACGATATCGTAACGGTTCAAACTATCGGATCGAATTCCAATGCTGAAAAAATTTTAATAACGGGAACTGTAGTAAATGAAAACAACGAACCGCTGCCAGGCGCATCAGTGTTTGTAAAGGGCCGCTCGAACAATGTTACAAGCCCCAATGGAGCAATAACAGTCGCTAATGCAAGAGCGTTTGGCGGTATAACCAATGAAGCCGGCGAATTCAAAGTTTACGTACCAGATGATACCAAGGTCATCATCGTGCAGTATGTTGGCTATGAAACGAAGAGCATTGAAGTCGGTAGCAAAACGCACTTCGTGGTCACCATGAAAAAATCAGGCAAAAAGCTTGATGATGTGGTTGTCACAGGTATGTATGCCCGCAAGAAAGAAAGTTTTACCGGAGCCACTGCAACATTTACCGGCGAACAATTAAAAGTGGTCGGCAACCAGAACCTTATTCAAAGCCTCAAAACCCTTGACCCGTCCTTCATCGTAATGGACAACAACCTGCAAGGCTCTAACCCCAATGCCTTGCCAAACATTGAGATCCGCGGCCAGAGCAGCCTTACGAGCAATGCACTAAAAGATGATTTCAACTCAGACCCTAACCAACCTTTGTTTGTACTTGATGGCTTCAGGGTTTCGCTACAAATAATCAACAACCTCGACATCAACAGGATCGGAAGTGTAACTATTTTGAAAGATGCGGCCTCTACTGCATTGTACGGCGCACAAGCAGCGAACGGCGTTGTGGTAATCGAAACAAAAAAGCCCCGTCCCGGCAAAATGCGTCTTTCTTACTCCGGCGATTTCAATGTGCAGGCACCTGATCTTTCAGGGTACAACATGATGAACTCCGCCGAAGAATTGCAGTTTGAATATCTCGCAGGACGCTATACAATCGGCCCGGGTACTGCATCCTGGGGTAACCAATACTACCTTGACGATTTGTACAGCAAGCACCTTGCATTGGTACAAAAAGGCACAGACACCTACTGGCTGAATGAACCCGTGCAAACCGGTTTTACTTCAAACACAAACGTTTACGCTGATGGTGGTGACGCTACAACCCGTTATGGCGTTGGGTTCAACTATAAAAATATTTCCGGTGTAATGAAAGGTTCCGGACGACAAAACTATGGCGGCAGCTTCGACTTTTCTTATCGCAAAGGGAAAATCAATGTCTCCAACAAACTATATCTTAATGGCTACAACTCGACAGAGTCGCCCTACGGTTCTTTCTCTAACTATGTAAAAGCCCCTGCTTATTTCACTAAAAGAGATTCATTAGGTATTGCTGAAAAATATTTGGAAGTGAGCAGGGACTACCTGGGTTATACGTACTATGTATACAATCCATTGTACAATGCATTGCTACCAAGCATCAACAACTCAAAGTCATTCGGCTACAATGAAAACTTGCAACTCATTTATACCATCTTGCCAGAACTGCAATTGCAAGGTGCGATTTCAATCAATCAAAATTCAACTACCAACGTTACGTTTGTTTCTCCGGATAACACATTGTTCCAGGATAGCAGCATTTTCAACAAAGGACAATACAACAACCGCAAGATCAGTGGCTTCAATTACCAGACAAACGTGATGCTTACTTATGGCAAATTATTTGCCGGGGTGCATCAGTTAACTGCCAACCTTCGTGCAGAAGCGGAGCAGACAAGAAATGAAATGGTTGCCTTTACTGCGGTAGGTTTTCCCGCAGGAAGCAAAGGAAATCCGGCTTTTGCGTTTAGCTATCAGCAAAATTCAAAGCCGGCGTCGACAACAAGTGTATTTCGCAGGAACAATGTTCTTGGCAGCATAAACTATTCATATGACAACAGATATTTCGCCGACTTCACTTATCGCCTGGATGGGTCAACAGCTTTTGGATCTGATAAAAAGTTCAATCCCTTTTGGTCAATAGGAGCAGGATGGAACATTCACAACGAAGCGTTCCTCAACAAATCAAAATGGCTCAACACATTGCGCTTACGTGCGTCTGTAGGAACAAGCGGCAATCAAAGTTTCGGAAGCATCACTTCAGTCGCTACGTATGTGTATGACAGCTACATCAACCTTTATGGACAAGGTGTTGATCTCGCCACATTGGCAAATCCAAACCTTACATGGCCGCTTACAAAGTCAACCAACATCGGCCTGGATGTACAGGCATTTGAATCAAGATTATCGTTGACCGGCAACGTTTATACCAAAGTAACCGATCCGATGATTGTGATGGCGCCATTGCCTTCTTCCACAGGCGTAAACAATTATCCGCTGAACACCGGCACATTATTTACAAAAGGAATGGATCTCGGTGCCAGCTATAAGATCATCAACAACCTCAACAAAAGGATAATATGGAGCCTTGGTGGAACCATTGGCATGTTGCAAAGCGAATATCAAAACTTCAACAACACGCTTGCAGGTTTAAACAAACAAAACCAGCTGAACAAATCGCTCGAAAGATATTACGATGGCAACAGTCCAACCGACCTATGGGCCGTACGTTCCGCGGGCATTGACCCATCAACGGGACAGGAAGTATTCATTAAAAAAGACGGACAATACACATTTACTTACGATGTAAATGATGTGGTGAAAGTTGGGAACTCTCAACCAAAGGCACAAGGTGTTATCAGTACAAACTTCCGTTACAAAGGTCTTACGTTCAGTGCAGCGATTCGATATAGCGTAGGTGCAAATATATTGAATACAGCGTTGTATAACAAAGTTGAAAACATCAGCTATCTCTCTGTGGGTAATAACCAGGACAAACGTGCATTATATGACCGTTGGAAAAATCCGGGTGACAATGCTTCATTCAAAGGCATTTACCTGGTAACGGCAAAAGGAGACGGAGTTACTCCATTGTCGTCACGGTTTGTGCAAACAGAAAATTATTTCTCCGGCGAATCCTTCAGTCTGGGCTATGATTTCCTTGGCCAGAAATGGATCAGAACACTGGGCATGGAAAGTTTCAGGATCACAGCTTACGCAAATGACATCTTCCGCGTATCAACTATTAAAAGAGAGAGAGGCATCGACTATCCTTTTGCCAATACATTTTCATTCAGTTTAAACGCAGCGTTTTAACCCTAAAACAACTAAAAAATGAAAAAACTAACACTATATATTTCGGTTCTGCTGCTGGTTTTAACGTCACTTTCTTCCTGTAAAAAATGGCTGAACGTACAACCTGAGAATGTGTTTACAGAAGAACAAATGTTCAGCACACCACAAAGTGTCTATCAATCACTGAATGGTATTTACCTGAGCATGTCGAAATCCAGTTTATACGGTGCCAACCTTACCATGTTTCTTCCAGACGTGATGGCACAGTACTACAATGTTGGTTCGGGCCACAAATACTATAATTTTTCAACGTATGCCTTTACGCAGGATAATGTAAAAGCGACGGCAGACAATATTTGGACCAATGCTTACGTATGCATTACCAACGCCAACACATTCGTTGCACAGCTTGATAAATATAAAGGAGTGGTTACGCCTTCGCAGGATTCAATATTAAGAGGAGAGACAATTGCGTTGAGGGCACTTTTCCACTTCGATCTGTTTCGCTTGTTTGGCCCAATGTATAGCACTGCTGATTCTACATTACCATCAATACCTTATTACAGAAAAACAAGCTCCACTTACAATCCTTTTCTTCCCGGAAACAATGTAATGGACAGCATTCTGGATGATTTAAAAACCGCCGAATCGCTTTTATCCAATGACCCCATTATCACTTTTGGTACAGCAGGAAATCCCGATGCAAACACGGATGCATTTTTCAGGAACCGCAACTTTCGCATGAACTATTATGCAGTAAAAGCGCTGGAAGCAAGAGTGTATATGTATAGAAATGATAAAACAAATGCTTCCCTGGCATCGCAATTTGTGATAACAAACGCACAGAAATATTTTCCATGGATAACATCTGCACAGCTTCTTTCAAACAAAGACAATCCAGACAGAGCGTTTTCAACCGAAATGATCTTCGCCGTTCAGTCGCTTGAACTATACGGTAATTACAACACTTATTTTGCACCTGCAAACTCTGATGGTTCTATACTTGCACCGATCGATGGCCGTTTAACCACCATGATGGAAGCAGCCACTTACCCGAATGACTACAGGTTGAATCCTTGCTGGATATATCCTTCAGCAAGCAACAAAACTTACAGAACATTTTTTAAATATGCAGACGTTGTAAATCAAAACCTGACATTCCGCTACATGATGCCATTGATCCGCATGAGCGAAATGTATTACATCGCAGCAGAAACAGCGCCAGACAACACCACGGCTCTCGCATTCCTGAACACCGTACGATTCAACAGAGGAGACGCGAATATTCCTACCACAGCAGTGCTTGCGACAGAAATAAAGAAAGAATACCAGAAGGAATTTTATGGTGAAGGACAGCTGTTCTACTATTATAAAAGAACAAAAACTACATCCGTTCCAAACGGATCTGCAACATCAGGAAATGTTACGATGGATAAAACAAAGTATGTAGTACCCATCCCTCAATCTGAAACAAATTTTCATTGATCTTTTAAAACAGAAATATGCAATTGCTAAAATATACAGGTGGTTTAACATTACTCTTACTGCTGTTTGCAAGCTGTAAAAAAGAAGGCATCATGACCTACGAGGGCACTAATGATGTGTATTTCAGAACGAACTATGTAAACAGCATCGATACAGGCGTTGTATCATTTGGTTTCGCTGTCTCCAGTATAAAAGACTCCATCGTGAAAATTCCCGTAGCCGTTATGGGACAGGTTTCAAAACAGGCGAGATCAGTTAAAATAGTGGTAGCTGATAGCTCAACAGCCATCGCAGGCACTCACTATGATGCACTTCCTGATACATTCAAAATAGGAGCAGGAAGAACAGTTGACACATTGTTGTTGAAAGTACATCGCACCGCGGACCTCCAACAAAAAGGCGTGACAATAATTTTGCTGCTGCAGGACAACAGCGAATTTTCAACTGCGATGAAAACAAAGACAACCAATTCTATTACGGGCGCCTATTTCAGCTTTATCAAATACAGGATCAATCTCAATGATATTTTTGAACAACCCAAATACTGGTACGTTCCATACGTTGGCACATTTTCCCGTAAGAAAGTTTACGTCATGTCGCAGGTGTTAGGACTAACACCGCAACAGATAAGTGATGTAACAAGTTCAAGTACTTCACTTGGCACCGAAAACTATTACGGTCGTACTGTGCAGATATATCTCAATCAGCAAAAAGCTGCGGGCACACCGGTTTTAGAAGACGATGGATCGGCGATGGCAATGGGCACGTTGGTGCAATAGAAACCAGGAATTAGAAATTCCAGCCATTTCTCAACTCAGAACTCAATACTCAAAACTTCAAAACAAGCTTCATGTTTAGTTATAAAAAAACATATTGGTTGTTGGCAATAACAATGCTCACAATATTGGGCGCATGCTACAAAGATAAAGGCAACTATTCCTATCATCCGATCAACACAATTACGGTAAAACTTGATAGTAATTATATTGCTACATATGGCGAGAAGCTTAGCATTAAACCTGTTCTGACATTAACGATGGACGACCAGGCCAACACCTACGACACAACAAAGTATTCATATGAGTGGTCAACACTTGACCAGACTGCTTTGTATGCAAATCAGAAAAAGATATTGGCAAGAACACGTGACCTTGACGCTTCTATAGTGCTTGCGCCGGGCTCAAATTATACATTGTATTACAGGATCACCGATAAAAAAACAGGTGTGATGGCAGACGGCACTGCAAGGCTTTCCGTTGTAACGAGTATATACGAAGGTTGGCTGGCGTTGTGTGAAGTCAACGGTCAAAGCCGCCTCGACATGGCATCCTATTCACTCGGTGCTTACAAGATCATTCCGGATGTGCTGACCTATACCAGCTCTGACTTGCCAAGAACTGCAAAACCGGTAAGTGTAACTTATCTTCCGCAGGCCCCATTGACCACCACTACGCTTGCAAAAGGAATTTATATAAGTACACAAGATGGCAGTAACCGTATTGATCCGGAAACTTTTAAGTGGGATCTTACGATGAACATTCAAACAGACATGCTTGCAAAAGTGCCTGCTAATTTTACTGCGGATGTGTTTGCACCGGGAGGATCGGACATTAACTACATGCACAGTACAGCGGGGAACCTTTATTACTATTATCGCATTTACCAGACCTATTTTTCAAGCATTATGAATATCGTTACCGGTGAAACGGATCCGTTTCCGGCGGCGCCATTCATCGCTACATCACCCAACAGTGCAAGCATTATTGGTGCCGTTTTGTATGATACCAAGGGTAAACGATTTGTGCGCCACATCGCAGGCTCTACCACTTGTTCACCTATGCCAACAAGCATGCCGCTGTTTGACTACAAAACCGGTATGGACCTGGCTTACATGGAATGGACGCCATACAACGGCGGTGAAGTGATGGCAGTGCTGCACAACGTGGAGGCGGGCAAATGGTATCTTGCAAAATTTACATTGGCAGCAGCCATCAATCAAACTTACTTTGCAGAAATTGCAGCAACTGATTTTGATAACGCAGAAAACTTCGCAGTGAGCCCAGACTTCGGCTATCTCTTTTACAACGTGGGTGGAAAAGTATATGAATACGATCTGGGACTAAAACAAAGCATCCTAATGATCAATCAGACAAAACCGATAACACGTTTAAAGTTCCAGCATTTTTACAGCGGCGCTTATACAGCCGGAAGTTCAGGCAAGCAAGTGTTGTACAACAAACTGATCGTTGCTTCTTACGATGGCACCAATACCGCAACAAGTGGCACACTTGATTTTTACAATGTACCACAAGTGAATGGACAACTAACGCTGTTCCAAAGCCTCACAGGATTTGGCAAGGTTAAGGATTTGACGTACAGGGAACGCTAATCAACAATTGGAATAATTGCCCCGAATATCTCTCGTGTGTGAAGGCCCGCTGCAAAGCGGGCTTTTTGTTATTTCTCCAGCAACTTGTAAAAAGTTGTTTTTTTGCAAAACTTTTCCGCCGCTGCATGAATATCTGTGGGCTCGATAAGTCCACCGTACCACATTGATTGCAATTCAATTTTGGTGTCAATGAACGTGATGTAGTATCTGGTGTCGTCTTGCTTTTTTGTTTTTATTTTCTCTACTTCTATTTTTTTAAACGCATCTTCAAACAACGCTTTAAGTTGTTCTTTTGTATAGGTCTTAGTCAAAGTTTTGTAAGCCATGTCCACTACCTCGCTATTATCAGCTAAGTTGTTGTCAAGTATCTTCGGTAAAAGAATTTGTATCGCCTTCTGATTATCATTCAAGCCCAAAAAGCATTTAGCGTATAAAATTGTCATATAAATTTCATCTGCCGCATATTCGTTGCCACAAAAATGCATGTAGGGATATTTTTTGGTCAGATCAAGATAGACGATGGCTTCTGCGTAATTACTGTCCTTAATGTAAATGGAGGCAAAGGTCTTTGCTGCCCTGTTCTTATAATTAGCGTAAGGTTCTCCCATGATGCCAGAGCCGATTCCTCCTTTTTCGGCATCGTCTGCATCACTATTTAACAGTGATTTGAAAGTAACCTTAGCGGCCTCTGTCCGATTAAGCGACAATTCCGCAAACGCTTTATTATTTAACGCTCTAAATAAAAACGCAGATTTAGGAAATTTTTCTATTAGTTCGTTGTACGCGGCAATTGCTTTTTCCAAAATGACCATTTTTAGGTCGAGTGCATATTCTTTTTTACCGACGGGAGTATCTTTGCTATCTATGATTTTATCTAACTCCAAATCATCGTCTACAAGCTTCTGATATAAAACACCATTTTGGAAAATCATTTCATCTTTTGAAATAGTTTTTTTCTGCGCGGCAACCAGCAGATTTGAAAAAGTAAAGATTACTAGTAAGATTCTGGTTTTCATCAACATACTCTCTTTAAATTGTATGAAAATTCTTTCACCCGTTTTGCGGGTGGGCTTAATATATGCAATGATGCTACAACTACTGTGTATTACATAATAAAGTAGAAATATTTTCAAAATTATCAAAAGCTAATCTGTTACCGCCAATTGTTGCAGCCGCAGTCTCCCGCATCCGTTTAGTCGCTCTGGGTTCAGCGTGGTCATTAATTCTTAAATTTACCCCAACAACAAAACAACACCCGTGATTGAATATTTTCCTTTTTACTTGCTCATGATCCTTGCGATTGTGTTGATCATCATGCTGGCAAACAAACTGAAAGTCGCATATCCCGTACTGCTGGTGATTGCCGGTTTGCTCACAAGTTTTATCCCCGGCATTCCGGTCGTGCATATAGATCCTTCACTGATCTTCATTATATTTTTACCACCGCTTTTATATGAAGCAGCATGGGCAATTTCGTGGAAAGAACTGTGGCACTGGCGCCGCATCATCACCAGCTTTGCATTCATCGTTGTGTTTTTAACGGCGCTCACCGTTGCCTTTGCAGCGAATGCATTCA
>Ga0318567_10000170_pt1 | contig 29784 bp, 18 predicted proteins | sample GRESIP088b5f20_FD_203691 | JGI IMG/M metagenome (GOLD analysis project Ga0318567, IMG submission 203691) | Tropical soil microbial communities from Luquillo Experimental Forest, Puerto Rico - GRE.SIPMG.088b5f20 | ecosystem: Environmental > Terrestrial > Soil > Tropical forest > Bulk soil...
TTGAAGCCCGTCAATTCATTAAGTCATATCTCTCCAAAGAGCTTGGTTTTTGGCTGTTTACCACTGTTGTTTACAATCTTTTAAAAAATAATTAAAAAAAAGTTCATTTAGACCGGGAACGCACGGAAAGATTTACGTCTTCTATGTGAAGGCAATCACGTATACACACTTTAACTATGGGAAACGAAAGTACCCCCAACAACGATTTGCAGCAACTGATTGAAAAGTATGTCAATAAAACATACTCAAGGGAAGAATTGCAGCAACTCGTCACGATGGCGGCAAATGGTTCGGACGAACTGTTCGGCGCTTTAAAAGGTCTTTGGGATAAAGCAGATAACGATACAGCTGACAAGGAGCATTGGAACGAACTTTTCAGTTCGATGATGGAGAAGTCAAAAGCGCTGGAATCGGCTGAGGTTGCTGAATCGGAGAATGAAGAACAGCTACCTCGAATTGGCAGGACAAGAAGAATTTTTGCGAGAACAGCTGTAGCTGCTGCAATCATTTTAGTGGTTTCAACAACGCTCTTTATTCTTCATCGAAACGAAAAACAGCAGGTAGTGGTAGCGCCGCAAATCCATCCTGAAAAGAATATTTTGCCGGGTGGCGACAAAGCAATTCTAACATTGGCCGATGGCAGCAAAATAGTTTTAGACACGGCATCCAATGGCACGCTGGCGCAACAGGGAGGCAGTAAGGTAATAAAGATAGGAGGACAAATTAGTTACGAAGGGCAGCAAAATGCAGGGCAAGTTCTTTACAATACTATTTCCACGCCGAAGGGAGGCCAGTATCAACTGGAATTACCGGATGGCAGTAAGGTTTGGTTGAACGCATCTTCTTCTTTGCGATTCCCTACTGCTTTTGTAGGGAAAGAGAGAGATGTTGAATTGAGCGGTGAGGGTTATTTTGACATTTCACACAATGCGAAGCTGCCGTTTCATGTACGCGTAAATGATTTGGATGTGAAGGTGTTGGGCACGCAGTTTAACGTGAACGCCTATGACGATGAGCCGAGCCTGAAGACAACATTGATAGACGGAAGTGTAATGGTGTCATCGCAGACTTTGAAAAAGTCTACGCTTTTAAAACCGGGCCAGCAAGGTGTACTTAATAAAAACGAACTGTCGGTAAATAAAGATGTTGATATAGATGAAGTCGTAGCATGGAAAAACGGTCAGTTCATGTTTACAAGCACAAGACTGGATCAGATAATGAAACAGATTTCCCGTTGGTACGATGTTGATGTAGAGTTCCAGGGACACAACCAGGACAGAGTGTTTAGCGGTATTGTTGGCAGGGGAAGCAATATTTCGGAAGTGCTGGATATAATGAAGAGAGCAGGAATCAAGTTTCAAATTCAGGGAAGGAAAATCACTGTTTTACCATAATGACGATTGATCCAAAAAGAACAGGGAAGTGTTTGCACCACTTCCCTGTGAAATGCTTTGGAATAATCATACAATTCTTTCAGGACTGCTATTAATTAACCAAAACGAATCAAAGTTATGCAATTAAAGGCTCTTTGCAAACGCCCCTCAAAGAGGCGGATGCTCACTTTTCAAACACTGCTAATTATGAAGCTGACTGCTATTTTTTTACTTGCTGTGACGTTGCAGGTGAATGCGAGTAGTTTCGCACAAACTGTAACGATTTCCCAAAAGCAAGCTTCGCTGCAAAAGATTTTTAAAGAAATTAATAAGCAAACCGGCTTCCAGTTTTTTTATGAAGATGAAGTTTTAAAACAAGTAGGAAAGGTTGATATCAACGTAACAAGGGCATCGATCCAGGAAGTGCTCGACATTTGTTTTAAGAACCAGCCATTGTCGTATTCGATTGCCGGCAATTCCATCGTAGTAAAACAAAAGGAAAAAAATTCGGAACCTAAAAATATTGCAACCGAAGAATTGCAAAACATCGAAATCAGGGGAACTGTCACGGATGAACATGGTAGGCCGATGCCGTCTGTATCTGCCACTATTCCCGGTACGCCGCTTGGAGCGATGACCAACCAAAAAGGCGAGTATGTTATCAAAGGCGCTCCGGAAAATGCTGAGATTATTTTCTCTTATGTTGGGTATGTAAGCCAGCGTTTTCGCATTAGCAACAAAACTGTCATCAACGTTGTGCTTAAACAGGATGATAGTCGCATGGAAGAAACCGTTGTGATTGGTTACGGTACAACCACCAAAAGAAAAAACACCGGATCTGTAAGCACCTTAACAGCTGAAGAAATTGCCAAACAACCTGTGGCAAACCCTTTGAACGCATTGCAGGGACGCGTTGCCGGTGCATTGGTAACACAAACCAATGGCTTACCCGGATCACGCGTAACCATTCAGATTCGTGGCGTCAACACCATTGACCCCACTGGCGCAGGCACACAACCTCTTTATTTGGTTGACGGAGTTCCTTTCAATATTAATGACAATACCATACCTACAACAAATGATTTGAATGGCCGCGGTTCATTTGCTGCAGCCGGTGGGTTAAGTCCGTTTAGTGTAATCAATCCGGCAGACATCGAAAGTATAACCATTTTAAAAGATGCAGATGCAACTGCTATCTATGGTACACGTGGATCTAATGGGGTTGTGTTGATCACCACTAAAAAAGGCAAGGCCGGTAAAACCAAGCTCGATATTAATGCATATACAGGTAAAGGAAAAGTTGATCATTTTATTCCAATGATGAACACGCCGCAATATTTGCAAATGAGGAAGGAAGCATATGCAAATGATGGAATCACGCCCAACGCTGCCACTGCTCCTGATTTGCTTTTATGGGATCAAAATGCTTACACCGACTGGCAAAAAAAATACCTGGGTGGCACTGCTAATATAAGTGATGCGCAGGCAACTGTTTCAGGTGGCGATCAAAGAACACGCTTTCTGTTAAATGCAGGATATCACTATGAAACACCGGTATTTCCTGGTGATTACAATGACAAGCGTATTTCTTCACGCCTTAATGTTGACCACAATTCTTTGGATAGAAAATTCAACGCGAATGTTTCGGTGAACTATACATATGAAAACACAAACCTTTTAGGACGCGATTTAAGTACGCTCTATAATCTGCCTCCGAACATGCCGCTTTATAATTCTGACGGTTCAATGTACTGGGACGCAAACTTCACCAATCCCGAATCTTATTTGTTTGTAAAATATCTTGGTAAGACCAATAGCTTAATGGCCAATACGCTTTTGCGTTATACCATTTTGCCCGGACTGGATGTAAAGGCAACTTTTGGATTCAGCAAGATCCAACTGGATCAGAATACGCAAAACCCTGCGACTTCGAAAAACCCACTGACCACTACTGTTACCAACTCTGCGTCGTTTGCAAATATTAACCAGAACTCCTACATCCTTGAACCGCAGATCACGTACACAAGGAATATCGCTAAAGGAAAATTCTCTGCATTGTTAGGTAGCACTTTTCATAATTCTTTGAATACTTCTCTTCGTTTGTCAGGCGACAATTACAGTACGCCTGTGTTGCTGGGAAGCATCACCGGTGCGGGAACTGTTGGTACTCCATCATATGGTTATACCCAATACAGATACACGTCGGTTTTTGGAAGAGTTAATTATGACTGGGATTCAAAATACTTGATCAACGCGGTATTGAGGAGAGACGGTTCTTCACGCTTTGGACCAGAAAACAAGTTTGGTAACTTCTGGTCAATCGGTGCAGGCTGGATTTTCACAAACGAAAACTTTGCCAAGAACCTGTCATTTTTATCCTTTGGTAAAATAAGAGCGAGCTATGGACTCACAGGTAATGACCAGATCCAGGATTACATGTATCGCACATTCTTTACGTCTTCCGGCACCTATCAAAACAGCACAGCGCTTGCTCCGGATAAAATAAACAATCCGGATCTTCACTGGCAAAATACTTACAAGACAGAAGTTGGCCTTGAGTTAGGGTTTATTAAAAACAGGATTTCATTAACAGCGAATTACTACACAAACAAAACGCCGGATCAACTTGGATTTTTGAATTTGTCATCGCAGGCAGGATTCAATTCTTATCAGTCGAATTTCGATGCGGTGATTCGCAACAAAGGATGGGAGTTTGAATTGAACACCACCAATATTTCCACGAAAGATTTTAAATGGACAACATCATTCAACATCACCATACCAAGAACAATTTTGGAAAGCGCAAGTCCAAGTTATTTCTACTACAACAAGAGCACAATCGGTCAACCGCTGAGTTCAGTGTTTAGATTTAACTATGCAGGTGTTGATGCAAAGACAGGTAATCCTTTGTACAAAAACTTAACCAAAGACACATTGACTTTTACGCCAAGTTTTAGTACTGACAGGGCTATCGCAGGTTACACTGCACCAAAATATTATGGTGGTTTGAATAACATTCTTGGCTATAAAGGTTTTGATTTATCCTTTTTCTTTCAGTTTACCGGACAGAGCGGAAACATTTATCCAACAACTGCTCCCGGTGTGTATTCTAACGGAAACCAGCAGACCTATTGGTTGAATCATTGGACCACCACAGGCGGCCAGGTAAATGGTACACCGAGATACACAACAAACTCATCTGTGTATGGCTCATGGTCTTCATCGGATGCTGTTTGGGGCGATGCTTCATTCCTGCGTTTGAGAACAGTAAATCTCTCATACTCATTTCCTCATGAGTTAGTCAGCAAATGGAAATTGGACAATCTCCGTTTGTACGTGCAGGGCCAAAACCTCTGGTGGGCATCAAAGAACAAGTATGTGTATGATCCTGAGACAGGCACTGCAATGCCGCCTTTACGTGTGATCACAGCCGGAATTAACGTAACACTTTAAAGAAAAAAGAAAATGAGACTTACAATAAATAAATATAATTATCTGCTTATTGCTGGTGGCTTATTCATGCTGCTGTTTACTACTTCATGTAAAAAGTATGTGGACATTCCACCTCCTGTAAATGCTGTTGATGAAAGCTTGGCCTTTGCTGATTCAAGTACTGCAACCTCAGTGGTGCTTGGTATCTACAGCAGCATTGCAACCGGTAATACGTCCAACGTTTTTAACGCGATCAAATATGGTGCAATGAGCGCCGATGAAGGATATTATTTGACAAATTCTTCCTTCGATAATTTTAAAAACAACACGCTCGCAGCAGGCAATGATGCGAATGTGTTCTGGCAAAATTTGTATCAAAGAATTGGCAGGGCAAATTATGTGATAGCGGGAGTGAATGCATCCAAAACACTTTCTGCTTCTGTTAAGAACCAACTGATAGGTGAGGCAAAGTTTTGGAGAGCATGGCATTATTTTTATCTCGTGAATAATTTTGGTGATGTGCCTTTGGTGTTGAATACCGATGCGTTGACAAACGGCTTGCTGGCTCGTGCTCCCGCCACAGATGTTTACAACCAAATTGTTGCGGACCTAATCGATGCGAAAGGACTATTAACGACAAAATATCCTTCAGTTGAAAAAGCGAGGATCAACAAGAGCGCAGTTTCTGCGTTCCTGGCGAGAGTTTATTTTTACCAGCAAAACTGGGCCGCTGCTGAATCTGAAGCAAGCGAAGTAATCAATAGCGGAACCTATAGTTTGGTAACAAACCTTAACAACGTTTTCTTAATTGGCAGCACTGAAACAATCTTTCAGATTTCGCTGGCAGGTACTTCTGTTCCGGCAACAGTAATGGGTTCAGAATTTATCCCTGCAAGCACAACGCCTTCTTTTGTTTTGTACGATACACTGGCTAATTCATTTGATGCAAATGACCAGCGCAAAGTCAACTGGACAAAGGCGATTACCTATGTTGGCAAAACATACTATTACCCATATAAATACAAAGTGCGCTCGACCACTGCGGGTACTGAATATCCTGTAATGCTTCGCCTGGCTGAGTTGTATTTGATTCGTGCAGAAGCGGAAGCCAATGAGAGCAAGATTCCGGACGCACAAGCAGATTTGAATCTCATCCGAAAAGAGCAGGCTTGGGCAATACAACCGCTGCTACAAAAGATGATTTATTAACTGCATTGGAACGTGAGCGTTGGTTTGAATTGTTCACAGAGTTTTCTGACAGATGGTTCAATCTAAAACGGAAGAACAGAGCGACTGATGCTTTGAGTCCAATTAAACCCGCCTGGAAGCCGTTCCAACAGTTATATCCCATCCCAGCACAAGCCATGGGAGCCAATCCTAACTTAAAAGACAATCCCGGTTATTTCTAAAAATATTAAACGCTTAAATGAAAAAGTATTTTTTCTTTTCTCTGACAATTGCCACAGTGTTATTGTCGCAGCAAACTATTGCACAAACTAAATCGCAATCGGCAGACAGCACTATTAAATATTACACACGCCTTGCCAATTCAACCAACGAAGCTGATAAAGCGGCATTGGAAAGTCAGCTATACACTTTGCTGAAAAGCAATAAGGAAACTGACTGGTTAACTGCGAGCCGTTTTTTTTACCAATTAAAAAAGAATAAAGTCGCTGATTCAATTGCTACTGCGGGCAAGAAAAAATTTCCTCTTGGCATATGGGTGAGGAATGATGAAGTGGATACAGTGTACAAAGAGAAGGACGCAGTTACGAAGGAAAAATTGTATATGGCGTGGATCAAAAAATTTCCACCGAAAAAGTTTCCTGCAGATCAGCAGATCAGTTATGACTATGCAAGGTTTGGTGTAGCAACCGCTTATGCAGAAGCTAACAATGTGAAGAAGGCGCTGGAGTATGCTAACATGATTGCAACTCCGGTATGGAAGGGCCAGGGCTGGGCCGGTACTGCGCAGGTATTAGTGAAAAACGGACATTTAAAAGAAGCTGAGGAGCTCTACAGAAAAGCCCGTGAAGATGCATATGCGTATAAGACAACAAAAAGCAATGAGCCCGGCGCCGGTTTCGCTGCAATGGGTTATCCAGGTTATAGTAAAAGCCTCGGCAGTGTATACATGCAACAGGGCGATTACGAAAAAGCCTTGCCATTATTGAAAGAAGCTCACGATAGTGCGAAATCTGTGACAGGTTCCATCAACAGCGATTACGCAACAGCTTTGATGAAAGTTGGAAGAGATAAGGAAGCTTTCGACATCATTGATGAAGCGATAAAAGCAGGACAAGCGACACCTGCAATGAAAGCGGATTTAAAAACATTGTACGAAAAAGTAATAGGAAGCAACGCTGGTTATGATGAATACATAGCGTCAGTTAACAAACTCTTGCTGGAAAATATCAGGAAGGAAGTATCAAAGCAAATAATAAATATTCCTGCTAAAAATTTTACGCTGAAAGATGTTGATGGAAAAGAGGTATCGTTATCAGATTACAAAGGCAAAACAGTAGTGCTTGATTTTTGGGCAACATGGTGCGGACCTTGCAAGGCTTCATTTCCTTCCATGAAAATGGCGGTTGAAAGATTTAAAGACGATCCGAATGTAAAGTTCCTTTTTATCCATACATGGGAAAAAGAAGCCAACGCAACAGAGAGTGCAAAAGCTTATGTAAATAAAAACAACTATCCTTTCGAGGTTTTGATGGATCTGAAAAATGATGCAGGCGCAAATCCGGTGGTAGAAAGCTATAAGGTTACTGGTATTCCTACAAAGTTTGTAATTGATGGCAACGGCAACATCCGTTTCAAGTTCACAGGCTTTAGCGGCGGCATGGATGCAGCTGTGGAAGAAGTAGCGACGATGATTGACATGGCGAAGAATAACAAATAAGCAACGCTGTTGAATCTTAAATTTAATGTTGAATACTTAACAACACTCAATTAAAAATCGTTTAGTTAAGGCTGATTGAAAAAAATAGGGGTGTGTCGTTTGTCGTCCCGACGAAGGAGGGATCTGGGTTTCACGCTGGCAGACTGTTTATGCAGACACACGGATACTTCCTTCGTTATAATGACAGATTTAAGTGGCTGCCGGGTGGCTGCGGGGACCAGACCTGACAGGTTTCTAAAACCTGTCAGGTCTTGCTCTCCGAAATTCATAGTTTTTGCAACGCAAAAGTTTTGGTTCCCGGGACGACAAGTGACATGCTTTTTTAGGCAGCATAGCTAAACGACATTGATTTAACCTCGTTCATCACGACATTCAAAAAATAATTCCATGAAAAAAATATGGTTTTCCATTTCGATGTTTGTTTGTGCAAACGCAATTGCTCAAACATCATCACCCTCATTAACCATTGGAGATAATGCGCCGCAATTGAAAGTGGCGACATGGCTCAAAGGTGACAGCACTAAAGGCATCGAACGCGGAAAGGTTACCATCGTTGAGTTTTGGGCAACATGGTGCGGGCCTTGCCTTGCAAATATTCCACACTTGTCAAACGTTGCAACAGAATACAAAGACAAGAATGTAAATGTATTTGCCATAAGCGTGAAGGAAAGAGGCGTAACGGACGCAGATTCATTGCGACGATTTATAAAAGGTCCGAAAGGTCAAACCATGCACTACAATGTGGGCGCAGATGACGCCGCGCAATTCATGGCAAAGAACTGGCTGGCGCCTGTAGGGCAGGGCGGTATTCCTTTTGCGATGGTTATTAACCAGCAAGGAAAAATAGCATGGATGGGACACCCCGCTGTGATTGATTCTCCATTGGCTAAAATAGTTTCCGGCAAATGGGATCTTGCTAAAGCGCTTGCAGATTTAAAAGAAAACAAAAGAGCCGCGAAGAATGACAACGATATGATACCGCGGTTGAATGAACTTACAGGAAAAAAAGATTATAAGGAAATATTGAGAGTGGTTGACAGCGCCCTGGCTTCAGAGCCCGCTTTGATAAATCAGTTTGCCACACCACACTTCAAATTCCTTGGTTTATTGCATACCAATCCTGAAGCATCCGTGACATTCGCCCGAAACCTTTGGGCAACGGTAGATATTCCGAATTGGAAAAGTGTTTCAGACATTGTTTATGGTCCTGTAAATGAAAATAAACCATTGCCTGCCTCTGTTTATTTATTGGCAGCCGATGCGTTGCAGGCTCAGATCGATCGCTATCCCTGGAGCATGAACATTCCTGCTACTTACGATGAAATTGCGAAGTACTATAGTTTATCGGGGAAAAATGAAAAGGCCATTGAAACAGAAAAGCTGGCCATCGAACAAGCTAATAGCAAAGCAGGTTATCCGGAAGCTAAAGTAAAAGAGTACAACGAAACACTTAAAAAATATCAGAGTAAATAAAGAACTAGTCTTATTTCCAACTCATGTTGACTCGTTCAGATTTGGTGTATAATGGCCGCATTTGCGGCCACTATTTTTTGGGGATCATTGTTCTTTTATTACAACATGCTTTATGTTTGAACGATTGAAGGTGTAAGTAATGTGAACGAGGCCATCGCTTGTTTGAATAATTGCAGGATAACTGAATTCTTCTGTTGTCCCGTGTTCAAGCGTCAGGATATCCTGCCAGTTTTCACCATCGTCTGAAACCGCTACCTTAAGGTTTGCGCGATTGTTGAACCATTCTTTGCCGGGGACGTCTGGATTGTAAACGATCAGCTGTTTGCCATTTTTTAACGTAACTGCATCAGTGCCTGAATTGGGATTCAACAGCTGAGTTTTTGATAATGCGCTCCATGTGTTTCCATTATCATTCGAGCGGGATTGAATGACATTTCCCTGTTTACTTCTGCAGAGTATTTGCAGTTTGTTGCCTTTGTAAAAAAGTATACTCGGTTGAATAACATCAAACCTTGATACTGTGTCTACAGGTGTAGATGTCCAACTGGTTAATTTTTCATCTGTACGTTCTATAAAAACTTTCCAACGATTCTCGTTAAACTCAACACTGGAAGGACAAAGGATCGTGCCATCTTTTAATTCCACAGGTTTGTTTTTTATTGGCCCCAAAATTCCTTTTGGCAATTGAATCGCACTAGACCATGTTAGTCCCCGGTCATTGGAAAGTTTGTAAAAGCCTTGCCACGTACGGGGATTAGGTCCAGTCTTATAAAATAAAATCAGTGTGCCGTTCCGTTTTGTAAACAATACCGGGTTCCAGCATGGATACCTGAGTGTGTCATTTACGATACCGTCAGCAGCTTGTTTGGGAGTAACAGAGCCGTCGGGCAATATATTTCCCGTCCAAATAACAACGTCTTTATTGCCTTCGTAGGCACCGCCGAAACAAGCAACGATGATTTTACCATTCTTTGTCTCTGTCAGCGTCGATGCATGACAAGCCTTAAAGGGTGGGTTGTTAAATAAAAGATGCTCGCTTACTATGGTCCATTTTAACTGCGCATCAACAGTGTGCATTGTAGCGATTACAACAACGAAAACGTACAGTCTTTTTAAGATTCTTTTGTTCATTGTTTGTAATTTATGATAAACATTTGAACTGAGATACTTTGTGTCCTGTAGTTCTTTGATTAGTGACAAAGTTGTTGTAAGAAAAAAGCAATCCCATTGTATATTTGGAAAATGCATAAGGAGCATATGCTTCGATGTTTTCGAAAACAAAGTAAACCCGGTTATTTATTCATGAAAAAATTGCTTGCCACTTGTTTTTTACTCGTTGCCATTTCTGCATGGGCAATGAGCCAGGTAAAAAAGATCGTTGTTTCTCAGGATGGAAATGGGAACTATAAAACCGTTCAGGAGGCCATCAATGCTGTAACGGATTTGAGTAGTGTAGAAACGATTATCTATATAAAAAACGGCGTGTACAAAGAAAAGCTTCGCTTGCCCGACACAAAAACAAAAGTGCATTTTGTTGGAGAAAGTGTCGAGAAAACAATTTTAACCTACGACGACTATGCTTCTAAAAAAGACAGCACGGGTCAGGGAATTGGCACATCAGGCTCGTCCAGCTTTTTTGTTTTTGGAAATGATTTCACTGCAGAAAATATCACGTTTGAAAATTCTTCCGGTCCCGTTGGTCAGGCTGTTGCAGTGCGGGTAACAGGCGATCGTGCAAAATTCATCAATTGCCGCTTCCTCGGTTTCCAGGACACGCTATATACGCATGGCGACAATAGCCGTCAGTATTATTACAAATGTTATATCGAGGGCACGGTTGATTTTATTTTTGGTGCTGCCACTGCGGTGTTTGATAGTTGTACTTTGTATGCAAAGAACGCAGGCTATTATACTGCTGCTTCCACACCGGAAGGTAAAAAGTTTGGTTACGTTTTCCTCAATTGTAAACTCACCGGCAGCGCCGCCAACGGTGCCTTTATGCTCGGCAGGCCATGGCGGCCATTTGCAAAAGTTGTTTATCTGAATTGTTTCATGGGTCAGCAGGTACGACCAGAAGGCTGGAACAATTGGGGTAAAGCCGAAAACGAGAAGACGACATTCTACGCAGAATATCAGAGTTATGGTCCCGGTGCAGCTCCTGATAAACGGGTAGGTTGGTCCCATCAGCTTACTGCCGAAGAAGCGAGTCAATATACTGTTTCAAATATCCTGGGCGATTGGAAGTTTTGAGTTTTAGAATACACTAAGTTTCACGAATGGTTGCCTTAAATTTAGGGATCTCTTAGTGTATTCTTAGTGGTTGCTTAGTGCCTGAGTGTTTTTATTTGGAACTCGCATAAACAGCGTTCGTAACGTTTATTTGCTGATTTGTAAAGTTGTTGTCATGTTTTGATTTTAATAACTCATTTTTGAATTGGAAAATGTAGGAAATCGGTTGAAACAACATTATTGCTTTGTGCAATAGTCTTCGTCGTTTCGTTTTTCCTGATCGTTGTTTGTTTCAGTATTGAATGGTCGCATCTGCGGCCATTTTTATTTTGTCTGTCCACTGGCTTCTTTTTGTTGTTTCGCCAATGCTTTTTTTCTTCCAACCGGAATGTAGGCGCCCAGCTGAAAAGAGCGATTGGCATTGGTGCCGGCGTCTTGCGGAAAAACATCAATAAATCCAAAATAATAACGGGCCGCTATTTTTATCCCGTTGCCTTTTATCTGGTAAGAAATGCCTGTCATTGCGCCGATGTCGAAACGTGTGGCATTATCTGAAACATCTTTTTCAAATTTCAGCGTGCCATCATTGCGATCTGCGTAAAAAATATCTTTCGCTTTCGTGCGTAAAATAATTTGCGGTCCCACTTCAATGTTGAAATAATTGAACACTCGGTATTGCGCCGTGGTCACAAGTCCCAAGTATTTAATTTCTCGTTCCACATGTCCCGCTGCAAATAATGTGTCCAGCGCTTCGTCATGCAGTTGATAAACAGGCAGACCTTTTGAACCCAGTTTATATTTTGCCATGGCATCGAATTGCAGGAAAAAACGATCACTCAGTTTCCAGTTGAGGTACAGTCCTAAATTAAAATTTGAAAATGATGAGGACGAATTGTAGCCCGATAAATGGCTCCAGGAATTGCCGACCAATAAGCCGAATGATAATTTTTCCGAGTTGAGTTTCTCTCCAAATAAGAGCGAGATAATTACCTGTGATTTTGCAATTGTACTATATGCCAACATAAAAGTGATAAAAATAGTTGTCTTGATTTTCATTGTAAATCTTTTTGTTTACAGGGACAGTGAACTCATATTTCCTTGTGAAATTATATACATCATTTAAAGGCCTTGCAGAATAAAGTCATTTAACTGATAAATACAGACGTGAGCCAGCTACCTCTTAGAAAGTGAACTTACTAATTATTCAAGAAAATCAAAAGGCCAAAGGTGTTAGAAAGGTGAACCAAAAACTTCATGAAGAATTCAAACCTTTGGCAATTTGAAGTGTTTGAATTGGGCACATATTAAAACCCCGAGCGAAGCAATAGCTTTACAGGCAAAACTTTACCGCAAATGAATCAAGTAAACTCCCGCCAGGCTGCTCTTCAAATGAGTAAAGAAGAATTTCAAAAAACAGGTTATTTCCTGGTAGATCTGCTGGCAAATTTTTATAGCACGATGGCTGATCATCCGGTAACGACGGGCGAAACGCCCAATCAAATCAGGGCAATTTTAGGAAATGAGGCATTGCCGGAAAATGGACGGCCTGTTGCTGAAATTATGGAGCATGCTGCTGACCTTCTAACCAAACATTCACTGTTCAACGGTCACCCGAAGTTTTTTGGTTACATCACATCGGCGCCCGCGCCAATAGGTGCATTGGCTGACTTACTGGCGAGTGCCGTTAATCCCAATGTGGGTGCGAATGTTTTAAGTCCAATGGCAACTGCCATTGAAAAACAAACCGTCAAATGGTTGGCAGAATTTATTGGTGTTCCCAATTCTTATGGTGGCATTTTGGTGAGCGGCGGGAACATGGCAAACCTCACGGCGTTCCTCGCAGCGAGAAATGCGAAAGCAAAAAAGAATTTAAAAGAAGAAGGGCTGCTGAATGCCGGAAGCGAAATGGTTTTTTACTGTTCAAAAGCAACACATACATGGATTGAAAAAGCTGCTGTGTTATTTGGTCATGGTACAAAAGCCATTCGCTGGATACCTGTTGACAAGGATAATAAAATGGATACGACAGCCCTTGAAGAGCAAATAAAAAAAGATGTGAATGAAGGGAAACAACCGTTCCTGGTAATAGCGAATGCGGGAGATGTAAGTACAGGTGTGGTTGATAATCTTTCGGAGATAGGATCCGTGTGTAAGCGCTATGATTTGTGGTTGCATATAGACGGAGCATATGGAATTCCCGCTGCTGCTGTGCCGCAGTACAAGTTAATGTTTGATGGCATTACAGAAGCAGATTCCATTGCGCTTGATCCGCACAAATGGTTGTATGCCCCTCTGGAAGCGGGATGTACGTTAGTGAAAGATCCGCAGCACTTACCAGATACCTATAGCTCGCATCCGGTATATTACAATTTTGATGGTAATGCGGAGGAACCATCACTCAATTATTATGAATATGGTTTTCAAAATTCGAGAGGATTCAGGGCTTTAAAAGTATGGATGGCCATACAGCAGGTTGGCCGAAAAGGCTACCTCGAAATGATCAATGACGACATAGAGTTGTCTAAACTTTTATTCAGCGAAGCACAGAAGCATCCCGAGCTGGAAGCTGTAACACAAAACTTAAGCATCACAACGTTTCGTTATTTGCCGGTAGATTATAAAAGCAAAGGGATAAGTGAAGAGCAATTAAATGGCATTAATGAAAAACTATTAAACAACCTCCAGCAAGGTGGTAAAGTGTTTTTGTCAAATGCCCTTGTTGCGGGTAAATATTGTTTGCGAGCCTGCATCGTGAATTTCAGAACTGATAAAAAAGACATTGCTGAAGTGGTTGATATTGTGGTAAAGGAAGGGCGGAGTGTTTGTGAGGAAATGTAGATTGCTTCGCCCGCTTAAAATTTAAAAGGCAAACCGAAATGATCGGTTTGCCTTTTAAATATCGAGGCGAACATCATTCAGCTTATTTCACCTTTAATATTTTTGCAAAACCCAATACACTTCCTTTAGAAGTAATTTTTACAATGAACAAGCCTTCAGGTAAACCATCGAGGTGTATCACATCTCCGGAATGCAGGCCCTGCAATGTTTTGAAGCGTTTGCCGTTGCTGTCAAAAATTTCGAGGCTTAATCCATCTGCGTTCTCCAATTGATAAGTTATCGCCAGTTTATCAATTACCGGGTTTGGATATAAGTTAATGAACTGACCGTTTGGTAAATTGATCACACCTTTAGGCGCGTAACTGAAAGCCTTTGAAAACGCACTCATACAACCATTCGCGCTAACCTGTACAGTATAATCGCCGGATTGAAGAGCCTGGTAGCCCGGCGACGTAGCACCTTGTATGGCTGTGCCGTTAAGATACCACTGGTTCCCTAGTGTTGCACTGGATAACAGGTTATTTCCCGAACGGGAGATTACAGGCGTAGGGATAAACGTTACCGTTACATCAACGCTCAGGGGCGAAGTGGTTGTGACATTGTTGCCTGTGGTTTTCACTGTGTATTTGCCGGTGCTTGCTGCCAGACAGGTTTTGGAAGTTGCGCCCGCAACAAGTACATCATTTAAATACCATTGGTTGTTGGCATCAGCAGTCGATGTCAACTGAACAGATGAGCCGCCACACACACTTGTGTTTCCACTTGCTGTAACAACGGGGATGAATTGGAACCCTGCAAGCACTGCGGATCCTTTGGTGGTGGTTACAGTGATGTTTCCTGATGTACCGTTTGCTACCACTGCATCAATACTGTTTGCACTTGTTACTTTAAAAGATGCCGCTTCTGTACCGCCAAATTTCACGGAAGTTGTAGTAGTTAAATTGGAGCCTGTAATGTGCAACGTGTCGCCGGCCTTCAACGCAAGTTCCATGAGATTGTCAATAGAAGGCACGTCAACCTTGTTGCTGTATAAGGTCACTGTGTTCTGCATTGTGTTGGCTGCTGCCAGTTCCGGCTTGCCATCACCATCAAGGTCGCCCGTGGCAACAAACGTATCAAATGTGCCCGGAAAGAAGTAAATGCCGGAGCCGAAAACCGGTGTGCCGGATGAAACGTACTTGTTTTCAACCAAAGAGATATTGCCGGTAGACCTGCTTCCAAAGCAAATATCCGGTTTGCCATCGCCGTTAAGATCAGATATGGATACATCACGGGTAGTGAGTGTGAAATCATAGGCTTGTTGCAGGCCAATGAGACCCGGACTGCTGGTGTTCTTAAGCATCAAAGTGGAAGAATAACAAGTCAGGATAAGATCAAGCTTGCCATCACCGTTCATGTCGGCCACTTTAATAACGTAGGGGCTGCCGGCAACTGCGAAAGCCGCGCGGCCACCGAGTTGCAGGTTTCCGCCGTAGCTGGTGTTGCGGTAAACCGAAACGCTATTGCCCGAAGATTCGGCAACAATAATATCAGGCAATTTATCTCCATCAATATCGGCCACGACAACGTCATCCGTATGATTAAAGTTGGTGAAGTCTTGTCTCGGTGCGAGTTTGAAACTGCCCGGCGTAGAAGCGTTCAGAAAGATGGAAAAGAATCCGGAATTTCCACTGCTTGTAATAATATCCGGTTTGCCATCACCATTCATGTCAGCAATTGCAAGTCCCTGCGTTCCATTGCCGGTTGAGTAATCAGTTTTGGCAGCAAATGAAATTGTTGAACTGTTTGATGTATTCAGGAATACTGACATCGTGCTTGCATTACCGGCATTGGCATTTATGGCAACAACATCAGGCTTGCCATCGCCATCCAAATCGCCTGTTACCGTTTTCCTGGTATCCGGTCCTGATGAAAAATCTACTTTTTGAAGAAAGGACAGATTTCCCGGCGCACTGATATTTTTCAGCACCGAGATGCTATTGCCATTTGCATTAGCTGTTATGATATCTGCTTTGCCATCATCATTCAAATCGCAAATTGTCACGTTAACCGGATAACTGCCAACACTATAATCGCCCGCTTTGCTGAATGATTTTGTTGTAAGCGTGATAGAGTCCGCAGCAAAGCTGGTACTGAACACCTGTGAAGAATACGCGGTTAAATGGTTTACCGTAACGGTAACCGGACCATAAATGGCTCCTGCCGGAACGGTCACATTCAGTTGGGAAGTAGTTGCGGCAATTACAGTTCCTTTTACCGCACCAAAAAAAACGATATTGTCGGTTGCTGCTGTGCTGAAGTTTTTTCCAGTGATCGTGATTGCTGCTCCCACCGGCGCCGAAAGTGGCGCAACGTTGGTGATTACCGGAGCACCAAAACTAAACCCACTGCGGGTTGCAGTGCCATTGGGTGTTGTTACCAAAACATCGCCACTGGATCCATTGCCCAACACCGCATTGATGGTGGTTGAAGAGACAATGGTAAATGAAGCAGCTGGTGTGCCTCCAAATTGCACCACACTCGCATTCGAAAAATTGGTTCCCGTAATGACCACAGTTGTTCCGGCAACGCCGACGGTTGGCGTGAACGAACTGATCGTGGGTCCGTTAAATGCAAACCCGGGAACCGAAGCCGTTCCTTTGGGAGTGGTGACTGCGACATCACCTGAATTTCCCTGGCCCAGTACAGCCGTAATCATCGTGTCGGCATTTACCGTAAATGATGCGGCATTGATGCCACCAAATGTCACTGCGGTAGTTCCCGTAAAATTGGTCCCCTTAATGGTAACTGTAGTGCCACCGGTGCCGGAAGACGGAGTAAAGCTTGTGATAGTGGGTGTAATATTTGCGCCAATCGCATTGGTCAGAATGCTGATAAAAGTTGAGGAAGAGTTGGCCGCAACAATATCAGGTCTTTGGTCGCCATTTAAATCCGCGACGGCCAAAAAGATAGGTATGTCGCCAACAGTATAATCAACATGGCTATCAAATGAAATAGAACCGGATGAGCTGGTGTTCCTTAACACTGAAACGGACTTGGTTCCACGGTTGGTGGCTGCCAGGTCAGGTTTCCCGTCGCCGTCTATATCAGCAATGGCAACACATTCGGCATAGTCGGCTGTGGAGAATGTCATTTGCAATCCGGAAAATGAAAGGTTCCCGGGAGTGCTGGTGTTCTTTTTTACAACGATATAACCTCCTCCGCACGATGCTGCAATGTCAGGAAGACCATCGCCATCCAAATCACCCACCGCCGGAACAAACGGAGCCGGAAGATTGGCTAGCACAATCGGATTGTCAAATGCAAAACTGCCTTTAACCGATTTGTTTTTCATGACCGATAAATTGGAGCTTGTGTTTTGGGTCATGTAGATCAACTCTGGTTTACCGTCGCCATCAAGATCATTGGCAACAACACTGTAAGGAACGGTTGGCGCTGAAATATCTATGCGATTGTCAAAAGAAATGTTTCCCGGTGTGCTGGTGTTTCTGAATAACGAAATATGATCGGATCCATTGTTGGCTGTAATAATATCAGGTTTGCCATCACCATCAAGGTCACTGATGGCAACAGAGTAAGGTGCATTATCGGCTGCGTAGTCCAGTTTCAGCGCAAAGCTGATAGTTGCTCCGGTCGTTGTATTTCGAAAAATAGAAATGCTGCTCGTGTTCCATGTATTGGCGATTACAAGATCAGGTTTGCCATCGCCATCAAGATCCCCGGTAGCAGCGCATTCGTGGCTGTTGCCTGCAGCTGTTAATTCCAATGGGCTGGAAAATGAAATCGTTCCATTGGCGCTTGTATTGGTTAAAACGGAAACCGTAGAAGAACTTCCCTTTGGCACCACTACATCCGGTTTGCCATCGTTATTGAAATCCGCGATGGAAATAGCATGCGGATAATAGCTTGTGGTGATATCATTTTTGGGAAGAAAACTGTTTGGAGTAAATGGGGTGGAAGCATCTGAAAATGTTACCGTAAATGAAAGCTTTGAATACGCCGTGCCATTATTGTTGGTGACAGTAATGGGCTGATAAGAAGCTCCGGAAGGCACTGTGGTTATAATCGATGTATCAGTGCAAGATGAAATTGTTGCGCGCACTGCTCCAAAGAAAACGATGTTGTTCGATGTTACTTTGTCAAAGCCGCTACCCTTGATGGTAACAGTTGTTCCTATCCGGCCACTTGTTGGCGAAAAACTTTGGATAATGGGTTGGGAAAAAACAACAAGGTGAGTTGTTGCTGCAAGGACAAGCAATAGAAAGAGTTTCCAATACGGTTTCATGATCGCAGGTTTAGGGTTTGCGCTTTATGCGGTTCGAAGATACAAAAACAAAAACATGCCGATGTATTCAAATTTGCCCCATTTGTAAAAGCGTTATGAGCATATTCTAATTGAATTCACACTATCATGTTTTTCAGTGCTGGCAGTTAGCGTTCCATCCGTTGGTAACAATAATTCCCCTTGAAGAACCGTCTGCAGCGGCCCATGCAACATCTTTTTCTGACCCGGATAATGAAGTATAGGTTACCCTCGTTCCATCGGCCATCCATGAGATTGCTGTCCATACTTTTACTTGTGAGGCAATGGGTATTATTCCTTTGCCATCCGCATTCATAACACCAATCTGTATGTCTTTCGGATCGATACCGCTGGGCTGGCGCATTTCCATGGCAAGTCTTGAGCCGTCCGGCGACCAGCTCGGGCCCTCGTAGTTTATAGGGGTTTGGGTGTCGGGGCTGATACCACGTATATATGATCCACCTACACTGATGGTGTTGATATAATAGAACTCAGCAGTCCCCAAGCCGTGGGCAAAGGCAATCTTTGTTCCATCCGGCGACCATGCGGGTTGTTTGTTCTGTCCCACTTCATTAACCAGCAACGATGGAGATCCACTAGTGGTTCCTACCACCCAAATGTTTGATTGACCACCATCCCCTATCGACGAATAGGCGATTTTTGTTCCGTCCGGCGACCAGGTTGGGTGCCCGCTGTAACTTTCTGTGAACGTTCTGCGGATAACATTTGAACCGTCTGCATTCATGATGTAAATCTCAGGAACTCCGGTTCTGGCACTCACGAAAGCAATGCGTTTCCCGTCAGGTGACCAGGCGGGATCTTCATCATCCGATGGATTATTAGTAAGTCGTTGTATGTGGGAACCATCGGCATCGCACGAATATATCTCTGGATTGCCATCGCGGTCAGACACGAACGTGATCTTGCAGTCTGTACATCCAACATGTGGTCTCACAACCGTTATCAGCACAGTATCTTTGTCTGAAAGTCCACCCGCATCGGTCACCTTCAATTCAAACGCGTAAGTTCCCTCTGCGAGATCGTTCACGGTTGCTTTCGCTGCATTTGCATTGGCAATAGTCGGTGATGTTGGTCCTGAAATTTTTCTCCACAAATAACTCGTGATATTGTTGTCCGGATCTGTTGATCCGCTTCCATCCAGCGTGGCAGTAGTTACAGGTAAAACGATTGTCTGGTCAATGCCCGCATTGGCAACCGGTGGATGATTTGTTGCAGAGATCGAATCAGCCCTTGTCCGGCAGCTCTCACATGAATATTCCTTTTTGCAGGAAAAGCTTATCATGACAAAAAACAAAGTCACGAAAATGCCAACCACGATTTCTGCAGCGTGGGTATCAAATGAGGGAAGGGCTTTTCCAATTTTCATAAATTTCTTTTTATGAATGCGATTGAAAATCACCAGTCGATTTCCACGTAAATAAAAAAATACTTTGAGCCAACAATAACTGACTGTAAAGCTACAAAGATTTGCAGGAATGCATTTTGTTTAGCATTGTCTTGAAAAACAATTGTGATAAGTAGAATATTCTTCGGTATGAATGATCAAAAAGGTTAGCAATGCTTACTAACTGTTTGTGTAATCGAATTCTCCTGAACACGCACTGAACCGTTGTTTAAGAGTGTCGGGCCTTTGCATTGAGCTCTCCTGCCGATATTTATCTACAAAACTATTTTATGCATTCTTTTGTTTTTGATAAGAAATGGTATTAACTTAATAGTCAAATTTATAGCTCTTTTTAAAAATTTTTTATGAACACTGTTCGAGATATCCTCCAAAAAAAGGGTAACTCAGTGTACGGGATAAGTCCTGATAGTTCCGTTTATGACGCTTTGGAAACATTAGAAGAAAGGAATTTAGGTTCTCTCGTTGTAATAGAAAATGGCAAGCTGATTGGAGTCTTCACGGAAAGAGACTATGCCCGCAAAGTTATCCTCAAGGGGCGCTCATCTAAAGAAACGCTTGTACGGCATATTATGTCAAGCCGCCCGATTTTTGTAACTCCTGATACAAGTATTGAAGAATGCATGCAAATGATGACAGATAAATTCATCCGTCATCTTCCCGTTCTGAACGACAAAGAAGAGTTGGTTGGACTTGTCTCCATAGGAGATTTGGTGAAGTACATTATGACTGACAAGGATTTTATCATAGATAATTTGGAAAGGTATATTAAGAGCTGAGGTTAGGCGGGAAATTTTTGTCACGTAGAAATTGCCGGCATAAAACATGCCGGTAAACGGATTGTTGCTAAACGTAAACAATATGCCGGTAAGTAATGACCATGCTGTATTGTGGCCTTTTCTGCTGTATGCGGGGCTGGTGATTTTTTTGCTGGCGCTCATACTATCGCTGTCGTATATACTAGGGCAAAGACATAAAGAAAGAGCCACCGATCTTCCTTATGAAGGAGGCATAGAACAAACGGGCAGTGCTAAAATTCGTTTCTCAGCACAGTTTTATTTGGTGGCCATGTTGTTTGTAATATTTGATGTAGAGGCCGTGTTTATTATGTTATGGGCACTCGACTTTTATGAACTGGGTTGGGCAGGGTATATAGGCATCTCAATTTTTATTCTGCAATTGGTTGTTGTATTGATTTATGAATGGGGAATAGGTGCGCTTGATTTTGGGCCAGATGGAAAGAAGATATTGAAAGCGTTTAAAAGGTTGTGAGTTTTGAGTTATGTGTTCTGAGTCGGGAAAGTGCACAAAAACTTCCCATTTACTCAAAACTCAAAACTCAAAACTCAAAACTCAAAACTCAAAACTCAAAACTCAAAACTCACTTATGAAATGGTGGTTCAGCAAAACAGATAATGATACCGGCAATTTTAACGGTAACGGAAGCATGGAAGAGGCCGTGAGTAAAAGTATTATGCTTACGACTGTGCAGGACTTGCTTGCATGGGGTAGAAAAAATTCCATGTGGCCCTTTCACTTTGGATTAAGTTGCTGCTTTGTTGAAATGGCTACCAGCATTACGAGTAAATATGACGTGGCACGTTTCGGCGCAGAAGTAATAAGGGGCACACCACGTGAAGCAGATGTAATGGTGATTGCCGGAACTGTGTTCATTAAAATGGTGCCTATCATCAAAAGATTGCATGAACAAATGATGGAGCCACGCTGGGTAATATCCATGGGCAGTTGCGCCAACAGTGGCGGTATGTATGACATTTACAGTGTGGTGCAAGGTGTAGATAAATTTCTACCCGTTGATGTATATGTGCCGGGGTGTCCTCCAAGACCCGATGCTTTTATGCAGGGACTTGTTTTGTTAGGAGAAGCTGTGAAGAATGAGAGAAGACCGCTGAGTTGGGTGATTGGTGACCAGGGAGTGGAGAAACCCCAAATGCAATCAATGAAAGATAAACGACGTGAAACAAGAATGAATATGGTTGATTTCAGGCCAATCGATGAAGTGTAGCTAAGAATACAGACAATGCAGTGCTGGTAGAGAGACAAGGCATTGCGTTGCCTCTAACTTTAAAAATCAAACGCCCATGTGCAGACAAGGCGTTGCCTTGTCTCTACTTAAAACTCGCTTGTAACCTATGTCTGATGCCGCCGCCATACTTGATTTATTGCAGCAACATTTTGGTGCGGCCGCATTTATAGAGCAACCCAGTGCAGACGATATAACAACGCTGTGGCTACCCAAAGAAAAAATAGTCTCCGTTACAACATATCTCAAAACAAGCATTGCTCAGCCCTTCAATTTATTATACGACCTGTGCGGTATGGACGAGCGCGACAGGGCCGGTAAAGAAAAACTTCCCGTAAAAGATTTTACAGTTATTTATCATTTGTTTTCTTTTGAACGCAATAGTTTCATGCGGCTAAAAGTCGCGCTGGAAGGTGAATATCCATTATTGCCCTCCATAACGGGCGTGTTTAAAAATGCCAACTGGTACGAACGCGAAGTGTATGATATGTTCGGTATTAAGTTTGAAGGACATCCGCACTTGCAACGTATTTTAATGCCTTTAACATGGAAAGGGCACCCGCTGCGCAAAGAGCATCCTGCAAGGGCCACGGAGATCGGGCCGTATCATTTGTCGTACGAAACAATCGATCGCGAACAGGATGCTTTGCAATTTAAACCCGAAGAGTGGGGCATGCGGCGTGAAAGTGATGATGCAGATTTTATGTTTCTCAACATTGGGCCACAACACCCCGGCACACATGGTGTGTTGCGAATTGTATTGCAATTGGATGGTGAGGATATTGTTGATGCAGTTCCTGAAATTGGCTTTCACCACCGCGGCGCAGAGAAAATGGGTGAGCGGCAAAGTTGGCACACATTCATACCTTATACAGATCGCATTGATTACCTCGGCGGTGTAATGAACAATCTGGCGTATCTGCTGGCTGTTGAAAAACTTGCAGGTATAACGGTTCCGGACAGAGTGAAAGTTATTCGCGTTATGTTGTGCGAGCTGTTTCGCATATCAAGCCACCTTGTTTGGTTCGGCACATTTGCGCAGGACGTTGGTCAGTTGTCGCCCGTATTCTACATGTTCACCGATCGCGAAAAAGTATTTGACATCATTGAAGCTGTATGCGGTGGACGCATGCATCCTAACTGGTTCCGCATTGGTGGTGTAGCGCAGGATCTGCCTAAGGGATGGGATGCGCTCGTGCGGGATTTTGTCGAATATTTTCCAAAGAAAATTAAGGAATACACCAACATGGTTATTCGCAATAGTTTGTTTAAGGGTAGAACAAAAGGCATTGGCATTTATACATTAAGTGAAGCAATAGAATGGGGCGTAACAGGGCCGGGTTTGCGAGCCTGTGGCTATGAGTGGGACTTTAGAAAAAAGAGACCTTACTCTGGTTACGAGATGTTTGAGTTTGATATTCCAACTGCCCAAAATGGCGATTGTTTTGATCGTGCCGTAGTGCGTGTGGAAGAGTTGTGGCAAAGCCTGCGCATCGTAAAGCAATGTCTTGAAAATATGCCGGAAGGCAATTACAAGGCGGACCATCCACTGACAACACCTCCGATAAAGAAACATACGATGCAGGATATAGAAACGCTCATCACGCATTTTCTAAATGTAAGTTGGGGGCCTGTAATTCCTGCTGGTGAAGCGATGAGTTGCATTGAAGCAACAAAAGGTGCAAACAGTTATTACCTCGTAAGTGATGGCAATACATCATCGTACAGGACACGTATAAGAACGCCGTCATTTCCACATATGCAAATGGTGCCCTATGTAAGCAAAGGCTACACCGTTGCTGATCTGTTGTCGATTTTGGGAAGTGTGGATTTTGTGCTGGCAGATATTGACCGGTAGGGGCGAATTGAATTCGCCCTGTTGTACGCATATAATGCATGAATTGAAAATTGAAAGTTGAAAATTGAAAATGATTGGTGAAAAAAAACATAATGCCCATGCAGAAGCAATGGAGATAAGACCAACAAATATGGAAAACAAAGCACAGCTTACGGAAATAGAAATGCGTGCCATTGATCATGAAATAAGTCTCGTCCCTTATAAAAAAGCGGCGGTTATAGAGGCATTGAAAATAGTGCAAAAGCAACGGCGCTGGATAAGTGATCAAAGTGTTGAGGCGATTGCAAACTATTTAGAAATGAGTGCTGCAGAAGTGGATAGTGTGGCTACTTTTTATAACCTCATTTTTCGCAAGCCTGTTGGAAAACACGTGATATTGTTGTGTGACAGCATATCGTGTTATGTAATGGGCTATGGTAAAATATACCAGGCATTGCAAAACCGATTAGATATTCAATTTGGGCAAACAACAAAAGATAACCTGTTCACCTTGCTGCCCAATGCGTGTCTTGGTTGCTGCGATCATGCGCCGGCATTGATGATTGATGAAGATTTGTATGAGGACGTGAAGGACGAACAACTTGATAAAATTTTGGAATCATATAAATAGAGAATTTTTGAGTAATAAGTTATGAGTTTTGAAAGCCGCTAAATTTTTTTTGCGTAAAATGATAGTGCATCAGAACCAAAACTCAGAACCCAAAACTCACAACTGCGAACTTTTTGAAATGGAACAGCCGCTGACAAAAAATATTGCACAAGGAAAAACGCTCAGTCTGAAAGACTATGAGCAGGTGGGTGGTTATTCTGCTTTGCGAAAAATATTGAAGAGTAATTCGCCGCAGGAGGTGCAACAGATAGTAAAAGACAGTGGGCTGAAAGGCCGCGGTGGCGCAGGTTTTAGCACCGGTCTTAAATGGAGTTTAGTGCCGATGGATGATAAAGCGGTGCATCCGAAATATCTTATTTGTAACGCAGATGAAATGGAGCCCGGCACATTCAAGGACCGCCTGTTGCTGGAGGGAAATCCGCACCAGTTGATTGAAGGAATGATCCTTGCCGCATATGCAATAAATGCAGACATCTCTTATGTGTTTCTTAGGTGGGCCTATAGAAAGGCTGCAGAAATTATAGAGCAAAGCATTAGTGAGGCACATGCAGCAGGTTACCTTGGTAAAAATATTTTAGGCAGTGGCTGGAGCCTGGAAATGTATTTGCATACAGGCGTTGGACGTTATATCTGCGGAGAAGAAACCGCTCTGCTAAATGCGCTGGAAGGCAAACGGGCAACGCCCCGGGCCAAGCCGCCTTTCCCAACTGTAAGCGGTTTATATGGTAAGCCAACCATTGTAAACAATGTAGAAACGCTTAGCTGTTTACCTCACATCATTAACAATGGGGCAGATTGGTTTAAAAAATTAAGTATAAGTGAAGACAGTGGTACCAAGCTATACGGTGTAAGCGGAAAAGTAAAACGACCCGGTATTTGGGAACTTCCTTTGGGTACAACGATGCGCGAGATTATTGAAGACTATGCAGGAGGCATGGTTAATGGTTACCGTTTAAAAGGCGCCTTGCCGGGTGGAGCGTCAACAGATTTTTTAACGGAACAACATCTTGATATAAAAATGGATTACAAGGATGTTGCTGCTGCGGGTAGTCGCTTAGGTACCGGCACAATTGTGGTAATGGATGATAAAACATGTCCCGTTGGATTTGTACATAACCTGCAGCATTTTTTCGCACAGGAAAGCTGTGGCTGGTGCACGCCATGCCGTGAAGGTTTGCCATGGGTGGAGAAAATTTTATTGGGACTTGAAAAGGGAAAGGGATCGATGGAAGACATGGAGCTGTTGCATATGCATACGCAATACCTCGGCCCGGGCAACACATACTGTGCACTGGCGCCCGGTGCAATGGAACCATTGCAAAGTGCATTGAAATATTTTAAAGACGATTTTATTCAACATATAGAGAAGCATAAGTGCCCGTATGAGGGATAGGAACTAGGAACTAGGAACTAGGAACTAGAAATTAGGAATTAGGAATTAGGAATTAGGAAGAAGGAATTAAGAATTTAGAATTGCTTTTGTGCAACATGCTTTTCTAAAAATGACTTTGAGGAATGATGAAAAAAATCATACCCTACAAAACTTAATTCATTGCCGTTTGGCTGCAGCCAACGGGATATTTAAAAATTAGAAAAATGTCGCAATCTGTTTTTCGAAGTTGCTAAATGAGGAGAGACCAAAGTTTTAGGGAGCCTAATTCCTAATTCCTAGATCCTAGTTCCTAATTTCTAATTCCTAGTTGCTCATGACAATTCACATCGATAACAAAACATACAACGTAAAAGCCGGTAAGAACCTGCTGGAAGCTTGTCTTGCGCAAGGTTTGGACCTTCCTTATTTCTGCTGGCATCCTGCAATGGGCAGCGTAGGTGCATGCAGGCAATGTGCAGTTAAAGTCTACAAAGATGAAAATGACACAAAAGGCAGACTGGTCATGAGTTGTATGGAAAAGGCAACGGATGGCTTACGTCTATCGATTGAAGATGAAACGGCTAAAGCATTTCGCAAGCAGGTGATCGAATGGCTAATGACCAATCATCCGCATGATTGCCCGGTGTGTGATGAAGGCGGCGCCTGCCATTTGCAGGATATGACGGTAATGACCGGTCATGACTACCGGAGATATAACTTTAAAAAAAGAACGTACACCAATCAATATCTCGGTCCGTTGATCAATCATGAAATGAATCGCTGCATTCAATGTTACCGCTGTGTTCGTTATTATCACGACTATGCAGGCGGCGAGGACCTGAACGTATTTGCAGCGCATAATCATGTATATTTTGGAAGAGAAAAAGATGGTGTGCTGCAAAGCCCGTTCAGTGGCAATCTTTCAGAGGTTTGTCCCACAGGCGTGTTTACTGATAAAACCTTAAAGGAGCACTATACCCGCAAATGGGATCTTACAATGGCTCCTTCAGTTTGCCAGCATTGCAGTGTAGGTTGTAACACCATTGCTGCAGAGCGTTACGGAGAATTGCGCTGCATGCTCAACAGATACAATGATGAAGTAAATGGTTATTTCCTTTGCGATCGAGGCCGTTACGGATACGAATTTGTGAATAGTGAGAACCGAATAAAACAAGCGATCATCAGAAATCGTAAAAGTGAAGCTGCAAGCGAAAGCGAAATAATGGAACATCTGCAGCAGTTTATTTCCATGAATAAAATGGTAGGAATCGGTTCTCCAAGAGCTTCGCTGGAAAGCAATTTTGCGTTGATGCAACTCGTGGGTAAAGAAAATTTTTACCAGGGTATCAGCGAAGATGAAGCGCACTTAAACAGGCTCGTTGTTGAACTGCTCAAATCAGGATGCGTACACAGTGCATCATTGAACGATGTTGAACAAGCCGATGCCGTTTTAGTGATAGGAGAAGATATATGGAACACCGCGCCAATGCTTGCTCTTGCCGTTCGACAGGCTGTTGTTAAAACTGCTGCGGCGCAGGCTTCGCAAGCTATTCAAGCTCCTTTGTGGCTCGACTCAGCTATAAAAGAGCATACGCAGGAAGAAAGAGGATTTCTGGCAACGCTTACTATTACAACATCTCCGATAGATGATTTGGCAACGCATTCATGGCATGCTGCACCAGATGATTTGGCCAGACTCGCTTTTGCAATAGCATCTTGTTTACAGCCGGGAAAAATAGACAATACGGACTTTAACGAAGAATTGTTGAGCCGGGCCAAAACAATAGCAGATGCTTTGAAAAAAGCAAAGAACCCCGTTGTTGTGACAGGCATATCCTGCTACAACGATAACCTTATTAAGGCAGCTTTTGATGTTGCAGTTGCATTAAATACAAACGAGAAAAAAACAGGCTTTAATTGTGTAATGACCGAATGCAACAGCATGGGACTAGCTATGATGGATGTGCCTTCTTTTAGTGTAGCAAAGGAAGCTGTTAAAAAGAATGAACATGCTACTGCTGTTGTTTTGGAAAATGATCTTTACAAGCATGTAACATTTGATCTTGCGAATGAATTTTTTAATAGCTGCGATCATATCATTGTATTGGATTCGTTGCATAATACAACGACGCAGAAAGCACATGTGCTGCTGCCTGCCGCGACTTTTGCCGACGGAGATGGTACGTTGGTAAATAATGAGGGCCGTGCGCAACGCTTCTTCCAGGTGATTCCCAATACAACTTCGCAGGTGCAGGAAAGCTGGAGATGGTTGGAAAAATTGCAGTCATTGAAATCGCACACCATCAACAACCATGCATTGTATCTTGATGAATTGCTGCGTGAAATGGAAACTGCACTGCCACAGTTTAAAGGCATTGCGAATGTTTCACCACAACATAATTTTTCCATACATGGCGAAAGAATACCGCGAGAGCCACATCGCTACAGCGGAAGAACTGCCATACTGGCGAATATAAATGTGAGTGAGCCAAAACCATTTTCTGATGAAGACTCTCCATTGTCATTTACAATGGAAGGGTACAGAGGCACGCCTCCACCGTTCGTGACTCCTTTCTTTTGGTCGCCCGGATGGAACTCGGTGCAGGCTGTTAACAAGTACCAGGATGAACCTGACGGAGAGCTTCTTAGTGGTAATTCCGGAGTGCAGTTATTTAAAGACGAGAAAGATGATAACGGACTTTTTTTCAACGATGTTCCTGAATCATTTGTTATTACAAAAGACAGATGGTTGTTACTGCCAAAGTATGATACATGGGGTTCCGGAGAGTTGAGTAGTTATAGTGTGGCGCTGCAAACGCTTTCCCCGCAACAGTTTGTGAGTATGTCGCCTGGCAGTTTGAATATGTTAGATGCGGAGGACGGTGATCTGCTGCTAATAACAGATGCTGGAATTGTGTATGATTCTTTGCCAGTTAAGGTTGATGAAAAAATGAGTGATGGCGTGGTGCTAGTTTCTGCGGGATTGCGTGAATCAATTGGAATGAACTGGGGTGCAAGGGTTCAGATTAGAAAGTAAAAAGTAAAAATTCAAAAAGTAAAAAGACATTCAATACTATGACAGTCATGCAGCATATATGGATCGTATTGGGAGTGCTGTTCGTGTTGTTGAATATTGCCGCGGGCCTTATCTGGGTTGAGCGCAGAATGTTGGCCATGTGGCAGGACAGACTTGGTCCGAACAGAGCCGGTCCGCTGGGAATATTGATCGTTTTGGCAGATACATTGAAGTTGTTTTTTAAAGAAGACTGGGTGCCTCCCTTTGCAGACAAGTGGGTGTTTATATTCGCTCCTGCAGTTGTGGTCGGCAGTGTGTTATTGAGTTTTGTAATCATACCCTTTGGGCCACATATAGTTGTTGCAGATTTGAATGTAGGCATTTTGTTTTTCCTTGCCATGTCATCTCTGGGCGTGTACAGCATTGTGTTGGGTGGATGGGCATCCAACAATAAATATTCATTGCTGGGCGCCATGCGTGGTGCGTCGCAAATGATTGCATACGAAGTGTTCATGGGCCTTAGCCTGATGGGCGTGGTAATGCTGACTGGTTCTTTTAAGCTGGGTGATATTGTGAATGCACAAAAGGATTTGTGGTTTGTTATTAAGCAACCCGTTGCGCTGGTCATATTTTTTATTGCAGGAATAGCCGAAACACATCGCCTGCCTTTTGATATTCCGGAAGCGGAAAGTGAATTGATAGCGGGCTATCACTCAGAATATTCAGGAATGAAATTCGGTATGTTTTTCATTGGTGAATATTTGGGCATAACACTTATTTCGGCGGTGACCACTACTATGTTTTTCGGTGGCTGGCTGGGCCCTTCATTCCTGCCTCCGTGGGCATGGTTCTTTTTGAAAACATTTGCTTTTATCCTGTTCTTTATATTGTTAAGAGCATCATTGCCG